>Ga0255338_1000634_pt1 | contig 95922 bp, 84 predicted proteins | sample MeOH1_35cm_T4_19_FD_203715 | JGI IMG/M metagenome (GOLD analysis project Ga0255338, IMG submission 203715) | Sandy soil microbial communities from University of British Columbia, Vancouver, Canada - MeOH1_35cm_T4_195 | ecosystem: Engineered > Artificial ecosystem > Sand microcosm > Unclassified ...
GGGAACGGCTGCAGGTGCCCGAGGCCTTCGACGGCTCCCAGGGCCAGTTCCGCGCGCCGCGATCGAGCTGCGTGCTCAAGGCCTCCAACGACTACGAGGCGGTGCAGGCCTGGCTGTCGCTGCACGAAGCCGCCGCCACCCAGCGCGCCTACCGCAAGGAAGCCGAGCGGCTGATCCTCTGGGCCATCGTCGAGCGGGGGCGGGCCCTGTCATCGCTGACCACGGAAGACGCGATCGCCTACCGGGCTTTTCTGCGGCATCCGGCGCCTCAACGGCGCTGGGTGGGCACGCCGCGGCCCCGAACCTCACCGGACTGGCGGCCGTTCGCGGGGCCGCTGACGCCGCGCTCGGTCGCCTACGCCTTGTCGGTGCTGGGGGCTCTCTTTCGCTGGCTGATCGAGCAGCGCTACGTGTTGGCCAACCCGTTCGCCGGGATCAAGGTGCGCGGCGCAAGCCGGACCGAAGCACTGGCGACCCAGCATGTCTTCGGCGAGGGGGAGTGGGCCCTGGTGCGCGCGGTCAGCGAGGGGCTGGAGTGGCGCCACGGCTGGGAAGTGGCGTCCGCGCAGCGCCTGCGCTTCCTGCTGGACTTCGCCTATGCCACCGGCCTGCGCGCCAGCGAGCTGGTAGGCGCCACGCTGGGCCAGATCGAGACCGACGCCCACGGCGAGCACTGGCTGCGCCTGGTCGGCAAGGGCGGCAAGCCGGGCAAGGTGGCTCTGCCGCCGCTGGCGCGCTCGGCGCTGGACCGGTATCTCGCGCAGCGCGGGCTGCCGACCACGCCCGCGCTGTACAAGCCCCAAACGCCGCTGCTGGCCAGCCTGAACCAGGACGGGCGCGCCGGCATCAGCGCGGCGCGGCTGTGGGCGGTGATGAAACGGTTCTTCGGGATGGCGGCCGCGACCCTGGAAGCCGACGCGCCGGCGCTGGCCGAGAAGCTGCGGCAGGCCAGCCCGCACTGGACGAGGCACACGCATGCAACCCACGCGCTGGCGCGCGGCGCGGAGCTGACCACCGTGCGCGACAATCTGCGCCATGCCTCGCTGTCCACGACCTCAATCTACCTGCACGCGAACGAGGTGGCCCGGGCGCGCCAGCTGGGCAAGGCTTTCGGGGTCGGCCCGGGCTGACGACTGGTCAAAACGGCCGCCATCGGCTATCTTGTTCAATAGGTTGTGAGCCGGCCTACCGGCAATGAAGTTGTTCAAGATTCGATAGATACAACTTCTCTTTAAAGATAGACACAACTTCTCTTTCGCGAGCGGCGGGGCAGTCCCTTCTGCCCTCTTCTCAAAACATCAACCCTAAGATTACTATTATTATCTTATGTCGTAATTTTCGTTTCAAAAATGATGGCAGCTACACCGATGGCTAATTCCCAAGTGCCGACAAGCAGTTACGAAACACCCAAGAACTTCGTCCACAGACTTGGAGCACATCACTTCGCACACCTGAGAGCCGCCGCTGAGGGTCTCGAGATCGCTGATTGCGCCAAGCGCTACCTTGGCGTGGAACACGGCCACCAGGCACGCACTGCACACCAGCAGACCGTGGATCACGTACGCGCCGTCGCTCGGCGCACTGGCGAGAGCGCCTGGCGCCTGATCGGCCTAACCATCCGCGTACAGCACGAGCACGAGCGGCCGACATTTGACGAATTCATCAGCCAGCGCGAACTGGACGGCTGGTCTGAATCGGAAGTTGCCGAGATGTACGCGGAGGCTTACCCCCCAGACAGGAAGGCAGCGCGTCGCCAGCGCCTGCGCGCGCGCCAGATTGAACTCCTTCGACATCTGGAACACCTCGCAGCCGAGCAACCGAGACCCACAGATGCAGTCGCCGGCTGGTTCGACGACGTCACGGCCGCAAAGCTCCTCACAGCAGGCATGGCGACCCTTGGCGATCTGGCTGAGCGGATCTCGGTCGGCGGTCGCTGGTGGCGCGTGCTGCCCGCTATTGGCCCGACCAAGGCCCGTCGTATCGACAGCCATCTCAGCATGCTGCTGCCGCGTGGAACTCAGCCATCCAGGCCGATCTTTCGGCTTCCACGACCGGCGTCGGGGAGCGATACGCCACCACCTGCTTCGCGCGTTCAGTCGGGAGTCGATGAATTCCCAAATCCTCTCACCTTGATCGAAAGTGCACGCAATGCGGATCGTGGCGAGCCGCCCTACCCTGCCCCTTCGACACCAGTGTTTCTCGAGGCCCGCGATGATCTTGAGGCTGTAGAGGCCTGGATCAGCGCCCGTGCAGGATCTTCGGCCACCGCCAAAGCGTATCGGAGGGAGGCCTCTCGGCTGCTGCTCTGGCTTCAGTACGAACGCGGCGGAAAAGCCTTGAGGAACATGAGCGTGCATGACTGCGGCGACTACATGGCGTTCTTGCAGAACATTCCTCACCGCTGGATCTCGCGCGTGCGCGCAGCGCCCGGCCAGCCGGGTTGGGCGCCTTTCCGAGGCCAACTTAGTCACCAGAGTCATCGTCAAGCGGTGGTCATCATTGCGACGATGTTCACCTGGCTACAAGCAGCGCGATATCTCCTTGCAAACCCATGGCTGCTGATCAACCAGAAGACAGGGGATGACCCAGGCCGGAAGCTCCTGGACTCCAAAGCCCTGAGCGAAGCAGCCTCACATGAGGTTCTGCGATTTATTCAAGACCAACCTCCCTCCCCTTCCCGCTGTCGCATTGACTTCATCGTTCGCTTCGTTGAGTCCGTCGGACTTCGTTCGGCCGAACTGCTGGGAGCCAGGATCGGCGACCTCCAGCTGGAGCCCGAGGGATGGGTCATGCAGGTTCATGGCAAAGGGGCGCGTAACCGGATAGTTGCCATCCCCGGGCAGGCATTTGAGGCGCTGCAGGCCTATCTAAAGGCTCGGGGTTTTGGCGGCATCGAAACTGCACCACCCGACGCGCCGCTGCTCTCCAGCACCAAGGATCCGATGGAGCCAATTGGCTATCAGGCGCTCTATGAGCACGTGAAAAAATGGATTGGCAAGGCGGTGTCCGCTTCAGTGCTGCCCACGAAGGAGCGACTCAGGCTCGCCGGCGCGACCACTCACTGGCTGCGGCACACTTTTGGAACACGTGCCATTGCCAGGGAGGTTCCTCTGGATGTCATTCAAGCTCAGTTGGGCCACGCGAGCATACAGACGACCACCGCCATTTATGGCCGCGCACCCATCCGCAGACGGGTGGATGAGCTGGGAAAGGCCTTTGGGTGAGGCCATTTGGGATGGGTGTTGTACGGTACAACACCCTCAACAGGCCGTCTTCATTTTTGACGTTGAACGCGCTCTCTAGGCAACCGGAAGGGTCACACTTCAGACAACGGGTCATTTGCAGGTTCTGCCGTCTCCACGGTCGGATTCCTTTCGCCAACATGCTCTTTGGGCACCTCACTTGATGCCTTCACAGCTATTGCCTGCCCGGTCATCGCCTGTGAACGGCGCAAAATAAAGGGCGCTCTCGCGAGCGCCCCAATTCGGATCAAACAGCGTTGTACCGTACAACGGTCCCTAAGCCATATCCAGCAATTGCTCCACTGCCGTCTGCAGATCTTGGTAGGCCTCCTCGTCCAGCACGCCCGCGTTGAGCGTCAACTGAACTCCACCGTCGGCCTTGCGTTGCAAGCGGCCAACCACCCTGCCCTTCTGCTTCAATTCGATCACGACAGGCTTAGTCGCCTTCACCCGACCGACCAACCGATCCAAGACCTCTGATCCAGCCAGCTTCTTGACACCACGGCGAATCGATTTCGCCCGTTCGATCACAGCCTCGGGGTCATGCTGCAAGGCAACGTGCAACTCTTGCCCCCAGCGGTACTGAATTTGCGTCGGACTATCGAAAGCAGCCAACACCTCTCCCGGCAGTCGAGCAATTGAAATCGCCTTACTGACATTCCCCGCATCGACACCCAGCTCCGCCGCCAGCGACCTGAGCGATGGGAAGAGCCCGTCATCAAGTGCCCTTCGGTACATTTCGCCTTGCTCGTACGCTGAAAGATCAGCGCGTGCGCGGTTCTCACGATCCATGGTCGCAAACAGCGCCCGATCGTCGAGCGACTCCACCACCGCAGACACGGGAATCCCCAACTGCAAGCAAGCCTGGTGACGTCGATGTCCATAGACAATCTCGTAACTGCTCCCATCCCGTCCCTGCGCCGGTCGCACCCGAATCGGTTGCACATTCCCCCCCGCAGACTCGATTTCTTTCTTCAGCGCCGCGAATTCGGCCGTCAGGAAACTCGTGTCATGGCGATTTGCCCATTTGGACGGACGAATCTGTTGAGGGTCAATGCGTCGAACGGGAAGACTGCCCTCATAGCCTTTCAAGCGCTCTTCGAGCTGTTGCACCTTTTGATTGCTCTCCTGCATATGGGAGCGAAATGCCAGCATCTGACCTGGCCCGGTACGCGGGATCCTCGGATCGCCAGCACCAGCTGACGGTGCTGCGCCACCGGCTGGAACACCCGAGGCAGCTCCTGCCGCCGGCTTGAGTAGGTCCTCGGTCTTCTTTGCCAGCCTATCTTTGATTGACATGTGTCACTCTCTACTTGAGGGTGTTGTACGGTACAACACCCGCTTGTCTAATGCCATGTTCGCCGGCGGCCGAACCCCGGCGCCCCAACGAACTCTTTCCCAAGTGTTGTACCGTACAACACGATAAACGCCTACTGACCTGCCCAGCTTCCCTGAACGGACTGCTCGACCAGATCGGACACCCTGTCGTAGGCGTCCCGCGCACGCTTGTACGTCTTCAGGCTACCGTCATACTTGCTTATGTCGTAAACCGTTCCAAACTCGGCAGAGCTTGCCGAAGTCACGGCCGTCTTGGGAATTTCGACCGGCAGTACCTTTTCCGCATACGTTGCCGTAATCCACGTTCGTACGACGCTGCTCGCAACGTCAGAGGCATCGACGCGCGACAGGAGCACATGAATGAAATCAAAGCTCTTGGTCAGCCCCGCGGATTCCACGAGGTTGGACGCCAGATCACTGAAAAGACTCCAGAACTGCGCACTGGAAGCAAAGTCCAACGCATTAGGAGGCAGCGGCACGATCAACCCATCCGCGGCCATGAAGGCATTGATCGTCAGGTAGCTGAGCGACGGCGGCGTGTCAATGACGATCACGTCATAGTCATCCCGTACGTCCTCTAGCCCCAGATTCAAGACATCCCAGAATTGAAAGCTGGGATCCTTCATCTGCCGAGCAGGCAGGACAAACTCCGCTGAGAACAGCACAGGTGCCGCAGCCACCAGGTCAATGCCATCCCAGTAGGTGGAACGAATGGCGGGACGGATCGATGTCTCATCGCCATTCGCCAACGGTGCAACCGTCTGATCTTCCGCTACATCCGTATCTGGCAAGACTCCAAAGAGCGTGGTCAGCGAGCCCTGAGGATCCGTGTCGACAACCAGCACGCGATGCCCCCGCAAGCTCAAGCCCTGGGCCAGCGTCATCGCCGTCGTCGTTTTGCTGACCCCCCCCTTGAAATTGCCGATCGCAATGGTGACAGCCCGCTTGCCCTCGGGACGCAGTGATTCCGCACGGTACGAACGAACCCAGGTTCGTGCTTGCTCCAAACTGAATTCGCGTCGAGATCCCGTTGCGTTAAGTTGCCCCGCAGGCAGATCGTCCTTCGTGAGCCGATAGGAGACTTGTCCCTTGTCGATGCCACACAAGGTCGCGAGCTGTGTCAATGAAAAAGTAGGTGCCACTTTTTGCTGCTGCGGCGCCAACATTCTGGATCGCACGTCGCCCACCATCTGGATGGCTCGATCTGCCTGCTCCACAACATCGGCAATCGTGATTCGTTGAGGTATGGATGAGTTGTAGCTTGTCACGTTGGACTCCGGTTTCAAGAAACGGTTTAGTTGACAGGAAATTGTCGTTTTACAGGATTTCAATGGTCACCGATTTTCCGTCAAATCTAGAGCGCATCGAATGACAAAACTGTCGCGTAGGCCGGTTTCTTGTGGATTGTTGATGAAATATTCCTCCCTAGACATAGAAATCTCTATAGATCCTATGAAATCTTTAATACCTTTGAACGACAAATTAGTGTTTAAAATCAACAACTTAGAGTGTTTTTGGTGAGCGGAATTGGGACCTAAGGTGAGACATTCTGGGAGGAGAGGTGAGCGAACGTGGGTCAACGGGTGAGCGGCGTTGGGGTCGAGGGTGAGTGGACATGGGAACGCCGCACATTTCGGTCTGTTCGAGGGGGCAGCGCATCTGCACCAGAGGGCGAGGGCATCCCTGGCGCAACGGTTTGGCGATCCCCGAAAGGGGCTTGGCTGTCCATGCTCCGGACGGCGGCTTGCGCAACCAGCCAATAGGTGAGCGCTTTTGGGAAGCGGATGCGAACCTGGGGCCGGTGTGGGCTGCCGGCAATGGTGAGAGAAATTGGGATGCCATGTCGCAGGCTTGAGGTGAGAGAAGCTGATGCAGCTTTCACCTTAGAATGAACTCATGAAATCGGTGAACAGAAAAAAATGAATCTCTCACCAGGGGACGTGTTGGAGGAGCACGACGTCGCGGTCTCGGCGATCGATCAGCGCAAGTCGAGAGCGCTCGCCGTTGAGGCGAGCCCGACCTCCGTTCGCAAGGCCGTTGACGCGTTGGCGATCGTGCCAACGAAGGACAAGCTGACCGTGCTGGCGCGGAAGGTCTACAACGTCATGATGTACCAGGCCCAGCGACAGGGCGTGGACCGTCAAATCTACCGGGCGAGGCTCAGGGATGTCATCAACGGCATCGACTTCAACTCGAACAACACGGAAGTGTTGAAGGAGCACCTTCGGCAAATGGTCACGACCAAGGTCGAGTGGCAATCGCCGTCGACCGGGGAGGGGGCACGCTGGGGTGTTGCCGCCTTGATCGCCCACGCCGAGTTGAGCACCGTGGCGGGAGAGGTTGTGATGGAGTGGAGCTATGCGCCCACGATCAAGCAAGCCATTCTCGACCCCGATCGCTACGCGAAGATCTCGCTGTCTTTTCAGACCAAACTGAAGTCGATGGCGGGGCTGGTGTTGTACGAGATCTGCTGCCGCTACGTAGACAATCCGGGCGGTGTCACTGCTCGCAAACCGTGGGCGTGGTGGCGTCCGGTGCTGACCGGCATGCCCGAAGGCCACGGCGGTGCGTACGATCAATGGAAGTACTTCAAGCGCGACGTCGTCAAGGGGGCCGTGGCCGAAGTCAACCAGGTGACGGATCTCCTGGTCGAAGCCATAGAGCACAAGCGGGGGAGGTCCATGGCCGACTTGCAGTTTCGTGTTTCTCGCAAGAGCCAGCACAAGACGCCGCTGGCAAGCTTGGCGTCTCCTGTCAACCTGCGGGACATCGGCCGGGCGATCAAGTGCGGCATCCATCAGGACAAGGCGGAGCGTCTGATGGGCAAATTCGGGGAACAGAAATTTTCGGATGCACTGGATGCATTGGAGGAGCGTCTGCAGCGCAATGACCTGGACGTCGTGCGCTCGCCTGAAAAATTCATTGCAGCGATTCTGAACAACGTCGTTGAGCAGCCTCCGAGTATCAAGCCGTCGGACGCCAACAAGCGCGTAGACAAGGCTTCGCGACTGGCGCTGTTGGAGCGTTATCGCGAAGCGAAGCGAAAGGAAGCCGAGTCGCTGTTCAATGAGTCGACCGAGTCACAACGTGCGGACCAGATTGTCGAGTTTGAGATGCGCGTGATGTCGGCGGCCAATCCGGCATTGCAGAGAACCTACCGTTCGCGCGGCTTGAGTGCGCCGATGACGCGCGCCATCTTTCTGAAGTTTCTGGCTGATAGCCAGTTTGGTAAAGGATGGGATACGCCGACAGACTCCGAATTACTGGAGTTTTCTTTCGGGCATTGATGGTATTCGCCTTGCGAGTGACGTCGGATTCAAAATTGAAATGCAACACCCTGGGTTTCAGTGAATGAGGGTGAAGTGTTGCGGGCAGTTCAGGAGCAGTTCCCGGTAGACCGCCAGCGGAGGTTGTACCCCGAGGCCGTTGCGGGGACGGTTGTTGATCTCGTCGGCGATGGCGTCGAGCTGCTCCTAGCTGTATCAGAGACAGATCGGTCCCCTTGGGCAGGTACTGGCGCATCAGGTTGTTGGTGTTCTCGTTGGCTTCGCGCTGCCAGGGGCTGTGCGGATCGCAGAAGTACACGGCGAAATCGGTTTTCTCGGTCAACTTCTTGTGCAGCGCGATCTCGCGGCCTTGGTCGTACGTCAAGCTCTGTCGCATGGCCTGTGCAATGCCGTTGAGCTTGTCAGCGAATACCTGCAGAACTGCCGGTCGGGACGGAGCAGGACGCCTTACGCCCGGAGTTTCAGGGCGACCCGACGCCCCGTTGATGCACGAAGCATCAGCCCGCCGACACACGAGCCATCTCCTACTTGACTCCCTGGTCCTGCTTCAGATCAAGAAGTAAGGGTTATCCCGCAATTCACGATCTCGAGCTATCTCATTTGGAGATTGCTCGATTCTCCCATTCGATCTTTCTCCGAACGCCCGTGCACGCTGTAATTCAGCCATGGCGTCGGACACTTCTGCTGTTTTCTCACCAGGCGCCGAGGAGACCTATGAGGTTCGACAACAGCGTAACCCATCTCGGGCCCAGCCTAGCCGGTTCTATCTAACCCGTGAGCCGGGCTATCGCATGGAGCCAGTGGGCGCGTGCGGCGTGCCGAAGAGGCTCCATCTATTCAATTTCGATCAGAGGTGACAAATGGTCAGCGAACGAGTCAATGATTTTCTGCGCGGTGATTTCAACAAGTCCGAGCATGTCCAACGGGCGCGTGATCTGCTGCCCGTGCTGAAGGCGCGCGGTAAGGCGCAGTGGCAGCAGCCACGGGTGTTCGATGAAACCATCGCTGACCTGCAGGACGCCGGTTTGTTTCAGATGCTGCAACCGCGTCGCTGGGGCGGCGCCGAGACGACGCCGATTGAATCGTTCGAGGTCGCTTCCATCCTGGCCGAGGCCGATGCCTCCGTGGCCTGGGTGCTCGGAGTGGTGGGCATCCATTCATACCACCTGGCCTTCTTCGATGACAAGGCCCAGGAGGAAGTCTGGGGTGACAACACCAAGACCCTGATCAGCTCGCCCTACATGCCGGGCAAGGCGATCCGGGTTCCCGGCGGGTTTCGCCTGACTGGTCGCTATTCGTTTTCCAGCGGCGGCGAACATTGCGACTGGACCTTCTTGGGAGCCAATGTGGAAGGTGAGGAGAACACCGGCGCCGCCAAGATGTCGGGCCTGCCGACCTACACCTTCCTGCTGCCCCGCGCCGATTACGAGATCGTGCCGAACTGGAGCGTCCACGGTCTACGCGCCACAGGCAGCAATGACATTCTCGTGAAGGACGTGTTCGTGCCCGAACACCGCACGCTGAAATGGGAGCATGTGCTGACCGGCACGGCGCCTGGCCTGGCGAGGAATACGGGCTTGCTGTATCGCCTGCCGTTCTTCCAGATATTCTCGCGAGCCACCCAGGCGCCAAGCGCGCTGGGCGCATTGAAGGGAATGGTGCAGGCCTTCATCGACTTCAACGCGGGCAAGGTGTCGCGTCATGGCCTCCACATGGGCCAGAACCAAGCCGCCACGCTGGCGGTGGCCGAGAGCCTGTCGCACATTGAGGAGATGAAGAGCCAGGTCTACAAGAACTACGCCCGCGTGATCGCCGAGGCCGCGGGGGGGCCGGTGGTGTCGATGGAAGACCGCCGGATGTTCCGCTTCCAAAGTTCGCAGATCCCGCCGCGCTGTGCGGTGCACGCGAACAATATCTACCGCCTGACTGGCGGCAGCGCAATCTATGAAAGCAACGAGTTCGGCAGGTACCTGAACGACTTGATGGCGATTCAGACCCACCAGCTGAACAACTACCAAACACATGCCACGGCCTGGGCCGGGACGCTGCTTGGCGACGAGAACGCCGCCAAGAACTATCACGCTTGAACGTGAACGCCGCGAGGCCATGAGTGGCGGATGGCAGGGCCCTGCCATCCGCATGAAGTCATAACAGAAGGAGATATCCATGCCAATCACCCGACGCCGCACGATGGCCATGCTTGCTGCAGCACTGCTGACCGCCTGCGCCGCCACCATAGCGAACGCCTCGCCGAATAACTTCCCGGTCAAGCCGATCCGGCTGGTGGTGCCCTACGCCGCAGGTGGCGGCACCGACATCCTGGCGCGCCAGATCGCCAAGCAGGCCGGTGACTACATGGGGCAGCCGATCATCGTCGACAACAAGCCGGGGGCCGGCACGGTGCTGGGTGCGAGCGAGGTGGCTAAGGCAACGCCGGACGGCTACACGCTGCTGTGGGGCGACAGCGCCACCTTCGCACTCAATCCGCATGTCTACAAGAAGCTGCCCTATGACCCACTGAAGAGCTTCGCGCCGGTCACCCTCACGATGAGGGGCTCCCTGGTGATGGTGGCATCGAGCAAGCTGAACGTGAAGAATGTCGCCGAGCTGATCGCCTACGCCAGCAAGAACCCGCACAAGTTGTCCTATGGCACGGCGGGCAACGGCACGCCGCACCATCTGGCGATGGAATCGTTCAAGCTGCGTGCCGGTGGCATCGACATCCAGCACGTTCCCTACAAGGGCGAGGCCCCGGCGATGCAGGACTTGCTGAGCGGCAGCTTCGACGTCATGTTCGCCGGCGCGCGAGTTGTCAAGGCGCAGGTGGATAGCGGAAAGATCAACATCCTCGCGGTAGCCGGGGGGAGGCGCAACTCGGCCATGCCGGAGGTGCCGACGGTAGCGGAAGCCGGTCTGAAGGACTACGCGTCCGAATACTGGCACGGCGTTGTGGCACCGGCCGGGACTCCCGCACCGGTCGTCGAGAAGCTCAATGCCGCCTTCAACAATGCCCTGAAATCGCCGGAGATGGTCGCATGGATGAACAACGCCGGCTCCGGCGGCGAGTGGACCGGCAGCACACCTGCCGAGATGGCGGCCCATATCCAGCGTGAGACGAAAGCCTACGGTGAGATCGTGAAGAAGATCGGCCTGTCCCTGGACTGAGGGCGCGGTGGTCCCTGTATTGAGTTTGAAAGGATGACACATGACTGAGAAGGCCCGAGCGGCCCATACTGCCGCGTACTATGGCACCGCTCCGACACGCGAAGACAGCGATGGCACGAAGCACTGGATCACGCGAGCCGCGAACTTTGTCGTGGTCACGACGCAAGCCAAGGCCGGGACCACGCTATGTCGCCTGTCCGCGCAGCAGGTGGACGAGTACATGCTGCTGCTGCCGGAAGAGGTCGCTGCGCGTATCGACGCTGGCGGCGAGACCGTCACCAGCGTGGGCGACAGTCTGGTGATCGTTCCACCGGGCGACAGCCAGGTCGTCGTGCCGAAGGGTGGCTGGGTGTACCGCGTGTTCAGCACGCAGGCGGAGGATCTGGTGGCCCAGGCGGATAACGCTGATCTCTATGCCGATGGCGCGCCCGACGTGGCACCGCTGGAAAGCTGGCCAGCGCCGAGGGGCGGCTACCGTCTGCGCCACTATTCGCTGGCGGACCACGTGCGCGCCGACACAACCATGCGGCTGTTCCGAAGCCGGCACCTGATGATCAACATCTTCCTGCCGAGCAAGGCGCCGCGCGACATCCGCAAGATGACGCCGCACTCGCATGCCGACTTTGAGCAAGGCTCGCTGGCTCTTCGTGGCAGCTACGTGCACCACGTGCGCTACCCGTGGACGCCTGACATGACGAGCTGGCGCGCCGACGAGCACGGCGCGGTGGCGTCGCCATCGCTGCTGGTCGTCCCGCCCAGGGTGATCCACACCTCGCAGGCGATCGGCGAGTCGGGCATGCGGCTGGTCGACATCTTTGCCCCACCGCGTGACGACTTTTCGCTCAAACCGGGCTTGGTGTGCAACGCTGACGACTATCCGTTGCCCGAGCGCCTGCAGGGCGTGACCGCGCCTGCCAACGCCGCTTGACCGGAGGAGCACACGAGATGACGAGTTTTCTGCAAGAGCTGGCCCAGCCGGGCGCATGCAAGTTCGGTACGTGGGTCAAGCTCAGCACCTTGGAGACCCTGGAGATGCTGGCCATCTCCGGCTTCGACTTCGTCGTGATCGACATGGAGCATGCGCCGCACACGTTCGAGACGGCGTACCGCTGCATCGTGGGTGCCCAGGGCTTCGGCATGAGGGCGCTGGTGCGCTTGCCCGATGCGAGCGGCAGCGAGGTGCAGCGCATCCTCGACAGCGGCGTCGACGGCGTGTTGGTGCCGTGCGTGCGCACGGTCGAGGAAGTCCGACGGCTGATGAACGGCATGATTTTCAGCCCCAGGGGCTCGCGCGGCCTGGGCATCACCTCGCGGGCCGGTCACTGGGGCCTCAAGTCCACGCCCGAGTACGTGGAACAGGGCGACAACGGCTTGTTCCGTGGCCTTCAGTTGGAAGACCAGTCGGCGCTGCGCAACGCAGACCAGATCCTGGCCGTGGAGGGCGTCAATGCTGCCTTTGTCGGCGCCGGGGATCTCGCGCTGTCCAGTGGAAAACCTGCGAGCCATCCGGAGAACGTCGCCTTGATCGACGGCCTTCTGGCCACGGCCAGGGAGCGTGGCTTGCCCGTGGGCACCGCTGTGGGCGACGTCGCCGCCGCGCGCCAGGCCAGGGAACGCGGCTTTAACTATGTGATGGTGAGCAATGACGCCACGCTGTTTGGCAAGGCGGCCGCCGAACTGGTGCGCGGCCTCAAGGCCTGAGCCGAAGGAGGAGACGATGACGAATGATGCCCTACTGGGACCCACCGTTCCTCTGTGCGGGCTCTGCCCGATGACGACGGCGCGCGCGCAGCGCGGCTTTCGCCTCACGCAGTTCTTAACCAGCATGCGCGAGCCTGAGTCGCGCGCGCTGTTTGCCGACGATCCTGAGCACTGCATGGCCACGTTCGGCCTCACCGAGATCGAGCGCGAACTGGTGCGCCGCCGTGATTACGACGGCATGCTTGACTATGGCGCCTCCAACGTGGCGATTGGTAAAGCCAGTCCGTCCCTTGGCACCACGCTCGTCGAGCGCGGCGCCAAGGGACGCGGCCAGACCGTGGAGCAATTCATCGCAGAACGCAAGAAAGCCAACGAGGGGCAACCATGGCAGTTTTGATTGGCGGCATCGGTTCGTCGCATGCACCGTCGATTGCGTATGCAGCCGACGCAGGCCACCACGATCGCCCTGAGTGGAAGCCCCTTTTTGACGCCTACGGGCCGGTCAAGCAGTGGCTGGCGGCTCGGCGCGTGGACGTGATGGTCGTCTTCTACAACGACCACCTCAATCACTTTCAGTTCGACGCCTACCCGACTTTCGCACTGGGTGTGGCCGAGACCATGCCGGTGGCCGACGAGGGCGCCGGCCCGCGCGACTTCCCGCCCGTGCCCGGGGACACTGGCTTGGGCTGGCACCTCGCAAGCAGCCTGGTCGGTGACGACTTTGACCTCACGATCTGCCAGGACATGGTGCTCGACCACGGCGTGATGTCCGTGTTGCCGCTGATAGCGGATGTGCCTTGGGGTATCAAGGTCATTCCGATCCACGTCAACGTGCTGCGAGAGCCCCTGCCGTCGCCGGCGCGGCTGTACCGCCTGGGTCAGGCGGTCGGACGCGCGATCCGCAGCTACGACCAGGATCTCCGCGTAGTCGTCACGGCCACCGGAGGCCTTTCGCACCAGCTGCACGGCCCGCACTTCGGCTTCACGAATCCAGCGTGGGACAACCGTTTCATGGACCTGCTGGAAACCCAGCCGGAGATTCTGAGCGAGTCCAGCCATGCCGACTACATCCATCGCGGCGGCCTGGAGTCGGTCGAGATGATGATCTGGCTGGCCATGCGTGGTGCCCTGGCCGAGCACGGTGAGCACTTCAAGCGGATTCAGCGTCATTACTGGGCACCGATGCTGACTGGTTATGGGCTGTTGGCCCTGGAGGTCCAGCGCTGAAGCTGGACATTGAAAAAGATCGCTTGAAGGAGAGTTCCATGCGTCGCAGTATTTACATCGAAGGTTTCTCGCACGGCAAGAATCCAGTTCCGGCGGCCAGTGTCATCGGTCACACACTGATGACCGGTGCGGTGTTCGGTACCGACCCCGCGAGCGGCAAGGTGCCTGAGTCCGTGGAGGAGCAGTGCCGGCTGATGTTTGTCAACGTCGGCCGCATTCTGGAGGCCGCTGGCGGCACGTTCGCTGATGTCCTGAAGATGACCTTCTACACGCGCCGCGAGGTGTCGCGCGAGCTCATCAATGTGCACTGGGAGGCGGCATTTCCTGACCCGGCCTCGCGACCAGCGCGTCACGTGATCGTCTCGGAGACGCTGCCCGCCAGCATGTCGCTGCAATGCGACCTGGTGGCGCACCTCGGGCTGGATCGCGGTGGCCATGAGTCGTCCGACAAGAAAGCGAGCCGCGCATGAGCCCTACCCCTACCCTGATCGAAGCGGGCAATCCGGTTGACGATGGCCGCGCGTTCCGTCGCTGCCTCGGCCAGTTTGCCACCGGCGTAACTGTGATGACGGCGCAGCAGGGCGACCGTCGGGTCGGCATGTCGGTGAATTCGTTTGCCGCGCTGTCCCTGGACCCGCCACTGGTGCTGTGGTCCATTCGCCGTGAGTCGGCCAGCCTGCCCGTGTTTCGCGAGGCCGGTCATTTCGCGGTCAATGTGCTGGCGGCCGATCAGGTCGAGCTGTCGAACCTGTTCGCCAAGCCCGGCGACGAGAAGTTCAGTGCCGTCCGCTGGCTTCCAGGCCGGTTGGGCGCGCCGCTGATTGAGGGGGCCATCGCATCCATGGAATGCCGACTGACGCAAATCCATGAGGGTGGCGACCACTTCATTCTCGTCGGGCAGGTTGAGCACTATGCGCGCCACAGCGGCGAGCCGCTGCTGTTCGCGCAGGGGCGCTACGCGGTTCCACAGGAGCATCCCGATCTGGTGGAGGTTTCCACCGGCACCGCGCCTTCAGCGACGGCCTGTCCGCAGGACGCGACCGAGGGCTCGCTGCTGCGCCTGTTGCACTACAGCAGCAACCTGATGTCGGCTCGGTTCGACGAGCACCGCGAGGCCGAGGGACTGACGGTGGCGCAATTCCGCGTCTATAGTTGGCTACGCACTCAGGCGCGTACGCTGGAGCAGCTGCGCCAGCTCGCCTACTTGGGTGGCCGCGACGCTGACGACACGGTGGCGGACTTGCTTGAACGCGGACACATGGTGCAGGATGCGACAGGCTTGCTGAGCTTGACCGCACTCGGGCGCGAGCGTGCAGACGCCAGCGCGCGCCGGGTGTTGGCCTTCGAAGCGGGACTGCTGTACGGCATCTCGCAGGCCGACATCGCTACCGCGCGGCGCGTGCTTGGTGCTCTGGTGAGGCATACCGTCGCGCCTTGAAAGGTTTTCCCCGCTCATCGACGCCGTGGATCTGGAACACATTCTTTGCCCGATCGATGCCTACCGTTGTTACCATCATGATGGACGCTCCTGCTCGGTTCAAGTGGAAGGTCTAACGTCTCCGCTTTGGCACTTCTGATGCCGTTTGGGAGTGGAGGCGTCCATCCGATGGATTACGCTTTATCGGTCCGCCTCTCCGGATTGGTGGCCGGCTTCTCCGGCACCTTTCGCCGCTCGCGGCAAGGGAATCGCCAGCAGGAACTCCTCCATGTAAGCCTGTCGCTCTTCCCGCTGCTCGGGGGTACTCTGGTTGTGTAGCAGCGACTCCCCGATGACATAGCTGTACAGCGCGAACGCGCGGTGACGCGCGTCCTGGAAGCCGAAGCCCAAGGCGATGAAGCACTGGGACGTGTAGGCCAGCCGCTTCGCGTCCACCTCGTCAAGCACCTTGCGGGCCAGCTCGTCGCGGCGCGCCCAGGCCCGCACGGCCAGCTCGATGGAGGCGGAACGCACCGCCGCCTCGCCGCGCAGCGGCAACGACATCAGCCCGCCCAGCAGGGCAACCGCCGAGGCGCCGCTACGTTCGAAACGGTTGATCAGGTCCTCCGTCGCCTGGTCATGCCAGTTCTTGAGCACCTGCAGCAGCAGGTCTTCGCGATCGCGGAAGTGCCAGTAGAAGCTGCCGCGTGTGACGCCCATGGTCTTGGCCAGCACGTCCACCCGGACCGCATCGATGCCGTTTTGCACCAGCACCTCGGTGGCCGCCTTGACCCAGTCGGCTGGTGTGAGCTGGGGCTTTGCGGCGGCACCGCCGGAGCGTGAGGCGGGGGAGGGGGAGGGCATGGCGGCTTTGATTCCGTTCAGTTGTGTATTGATTGGTGATGCCGCGCCGGAGGATGGACCGGGGGTGGCGTCGGTGGCCTGTTCATTTTCGCGCACTTGATGCCCCCTCTGGCTGAAGAAGCCGTTTTCCCTGCAAAAACTTCGGCATAGAGGCAGCAGGTGATCGTACCTTCGACGACTCGGTTGTCATTCCCGAGTTGAACAGTCAGGCTTTCCGATCTTCAAAAATCCGTTAGCATATCCATACACATACACATCTGTACGGAGAAAAAATGCAGAACGGACTGGGCAAGACACTGGTTGCCGCCGAGCACCGGACCAACTACTTCGACCAGGGGCAGGGCAAGCCGCTGTTCCTGTTGCATGGCTCCGGACCCGGCGTGTCGGCCGCCACCAACTGGGCGGGAGTGATGCCTGATCTCGCCCGTGACATGCGGGTCATCGCGCCCGACATCGCGGGCTTCGGCTACACCGAGTTCAAGGACGGCAGCAAGTACGACATCAAGTTGTGGGTGCGTCACCTGGTGGGCATCCTGGATGCGCTGGGCATCGATAAGGCGTCCTTCTGCGGCAACTCTTTCGGTGGCGCCCTGGCCATCGGTCTGGCGGCCTTCGCCCCGGAGCGTGTCGACAAGCTGGTGTTGCTGGGCACACCCGCCGGGGAATTCGTGCAGACGGCCGGGTTGCGCTCGGTGTGGGAATACGAGCCCTCCATGGAGAACATGGCTCGCACGCTGAGCCTGTTTCCTTTTGACAGTTCCATCATCACCGAGGAGATGGTCCGCGTGCGTTACGAGGCGAGTGCCCGTCCTGGCGCGCAGGAGGCCTTGCGCAAGCTGATTCCCAAGCCCAACGAAACCGGCCCGACGATGGTCAAGGGCTTTCCCGAGAGCGTTCTCGCGAAGATCGCGGCGCCCACCTTGGTGCTGCACGGGCGGGAGGACGCGGTCGTGCCGCCGCCCTGCGGCTTCCTGCTGGCGCAGACGATTCCCGCCGCGGAGCTGCATCTGTTCGGGCGCTGCGGCCACTGGGTGCAGGTCGAGCACCGCGCCCGCTTTCTGCAACTGGTGCGCGCTTTCTGCGCCGACTGACGCCGGAGATCACCCCATGAGTCGAAATGTCCTGGAACTGGTGTTGCACCGGCTGTGCGTGGACCGCACGGTCAAGCAGCGATTCAAGGAAGACTCCGTCGGCCTGCTGGCCCGCTACGACCTCACCGAGGCAGAGCGCGCCATGCTGACCGGTTTCGACGTGGCCGCGATGCAGCAGCACGGGGCCAACCCGATGCTCACCTTCGGGTTCTGGAGCGAGAACGCGCCCGACCGGCATCCGGCGGCCTACATGCGCGCTCTGCGCGGAGAAGCCGAAAGCGGCACCTACGCCTTCTCGGCGGTGCTCAAGCGCTGAGCAGCAGCGCACGGCTTCTGAGACGACAAGGAGATATTGAAGATGGGACGTATTGCAGGCGGCTTTCTCGTGCCGCATGACCCCGTGATGTTCGTGGAGCCTGAGGCGCCGCCACCCGACATCCGCGAGCGCATCTGGGGCGCTTTCCGCACCTGCGCGGACCGGCTGGCGGCGCTGGAGGCGACCAGCGTCGTCATCGTCGGCGCCGACCACTATTACAACTTCGGCACCGGCTGCCTGCCGCAGTACCTGATCGGAACCGGCGATGTGGAAGGCCCGCTGGACGTGATGCCTGGGCTGAAGCGCCAGGTCATCCCCACCAGCCAGCCGCTGGCGAACTTCATCGCCTCGCACGGTCACGAGCACGGTTTCGACTGGGCGGTAGCCCGCGCCATCAGCGTGGACCACGCGGTCGCCATCCCTGACCGGTTGATCGTGGACCCGGTGCGGGTCAGCGGCCAGCGCATCGGCACGGTGCCCGTCTACATCGCGGCGGGTGTGGACCCGTACCTCAGCATGCGCCGCTCGATCGAGCTCGGCGCTGCGATCCGGGCCGCCGTCGAGGCGATGCCCGGCGACGAGCGCGTGGTGGTGATCGGCAGCGGCGGCCTGAGTCACTGGGTCGGCATGCCCCAGATGGGGCGGGTCAACGAGGCCTTCGACCGCGAGATCATGGACCACGCCTGCACGGGCAACCTGGGCGCGATGCGCGAGCTGAGCGACGCCTACATCCTGGAGCACGGCGGCAACGGCGGCATGGAGGTCCGGCAGTGGGCAGTGGCCATGGGCGCGATGCCCGGGGCCCGCGGCGAAATCATCGAGTACGCCCCGGTGCCCGAATGGGTTACCGGCCTGGGCTTCGTGCAACTGTTCGCCTGAGGAGGAGCGCGAGATGTCACAACCCGTCTGGATCCTCAATAAGAACGAACTCAGTTCCGGCAGCGTGCGCCGCTTCGATGTGTGTGGCAACCCGCTGGCCGTCTACAACCTGGACGGCGTCTTCTACGCCACCGACGACGGCTGCACCCACGCCACCGCCTCGCTGTCCGAGGGCGAGATCGTGGACGACGACTGCATTGCCTGCCCCGTCCACAACGGCACCTTCCACATTCCCACCGGGCAGGCGATGAGCTTTCCCTGCGAGAAGGCCCTGCGCACCTACAAGGTGATCGACCAGGGCGACAGCGTGGCGATCGACATCCATGCCGAGGCGGACGCCGCTTCGGACGTGATCTGAAGCAAAGGAAAACCGATGTGCAATTCCAGTGAAACGCCCACGCGCCTGACGCGCCGCCCGGCGTCGTCCCCGGTGGACGAGATGGACCGTCTGGTCGACATGGCGTCCGGCCGCATGTCCCGCGAAATCTTCTGGGACCGCGGGATCTACGAGCAGGAGCTCGACCGCATTTTTTCCCGCTGCTGGCTGTTCGTCGCGCACGAATCGCAGATCCCTAAGCCGGGTGACTACCTCTCCACCTACATGGGTGAGGACAACGTGCTGGTCGTGCGCCAGAAGGACGGCAGCATCCGCGCCTTCCTCAACACCTGCCCGCACCGCGGCAACAAGCTGTGCTTCTCCGAGGTGGGCAACACGCGGCAGTTCATCTGCAACTACCACGGCTGGTCGTTCGCCATCGACGGCGAGCTCAAGGGCATGTACGCGTCAGAAGCCTTCGAGACCTCCGGTATGGACAAGTCGGCCCACGGCTTGCACCCGGTGGCGAAGATCGACAGCTACAAGGGCCTGGTCTTCGCGACCTTCGATGCCGAGGCGCCCAGCCTGGCCGAGTACCTGGGCGACATGCGCTATTACCTGGACGCCATCTTCGACATGGACGGCCAGGGTGTCGAGTTCATTGGCGGCTGCGTGAAGTCCATCGTGAAGTGCAACTGGAAATTCGCGGCGGAGAACTTCGTGGGTGACGCGCTGCACGCCGGCTGGACGCACGATTCCGGCGCGCGCGCCATGGTCGGCGGACCGGTGGCCGAGCTGCACAAGACGCCCGGCGAGTCCTACCAGGTCAACTTCAACGGCCATGGCTACGAGTTCAACCAGGACATCGTGGGCAACTGCGCCAGCCTGGGCGACAAGGAGCTGATGAAGTACCTGTACACGCTGCAGCCCGAGGTGGCGAAGCGCCACGGCGAGATGCGCTCACGGCTGATCGGCGCCATCTCCTCGTGCACCCTGTTTCCCAACACCTCCTTCCTGCCGGGGCAGAACACCTTCCGCACCTGGCAGCCGCGCGGCCCGGACGAGATCGAGCTGCACACCTGGACCTTCGTCAACAAGAGCGCGCCGCAGGAGATCAAGGACCGCTGGCGCAAGGGCACCATGATCACCTTCAACCCGGCCGGCGTGTTCGAGATGGACGACGGTGAGAACTGGGAGTACTCCACCCGCACCAACGCCGGCTATGTCACCCGCCAGCAGGACCTGTATCTGGGCCTGGGGATGGCGTCCCGCCTGCAGGGCAGCGGCATGCCCGGCAACGTGTTCCGCGGCCAGATCAACGAGGCCAACCAGCGCGCCTTCTACCAGCGCTGGCACGACCTGATGAAAGCCGGGCGCTGGAGCGAGGTTCCCCGGCGCGACGAGCCCACCCTGAAGGAGGCCGCATGAGCATGCGCCAGGTATTCCCCGAGGTCCCGGTGGACCGCGACACCCACCACCGCATCGAGCAGTTCCTGTTCCGCGAGGCGCGCCTGCTCGACGAAGAGCGCTGGGACGACTGGCTGGCCCTGATGGCCGAGGACATCCACTACTGGATGCCCACGCAGGAGAACCGCCGCCGCGCCGACAAGGCCGGGCCCTACGGCCCGGACCGCGGGGCGCTCTACGACGACAACCTGCACGACCTCACGCGCCGCGTCACACGCTTCAAGCAGCCTTCAGCCTGGGCCGAGGACCCGCCCACACGGCATGCGCACGTGGTCTCGGGCGTGGAGGCCTATGAAGGCGAGCGTGCGGGCGAGTACCGCGTGCACAGCACCTTCGTCAACTTCCGTACCCGGGTGGACCACGACAACTACCTGCTCGGAGGCCGGCGCGAGGACATCCTGCGCCTCGGTACCGAAGGCCTGCGCCTGGCGCGCCGAAAGATCGTCATCACGCAATCCGTGCTGCTGGCGAAGAACCTCAACACCTTCATCTGAAAGCGGGTACAGACATGGGTTGGCTGGATGGCGATGTCGCCCTCGTCACGGGGGGCGGTTCCGGAATCGGGCTCGCGGTGGTCGAGCGTTTCCTGCGCGAGGGCTGCGCCGGCGTTGGCGTGATGGTGCGCAGCCCGCAGCAGGGTGCCGATCTGCGCGAACGCTTCGGCGATCGGGTGGTGGTGGTCGAGGGTGACGTGCGCAGCGGCGCCGACAACCAGCGCGCGGTCGATGCCACCCTGGGGCGCTTTGGCCAGCTCGACACGCTGGTGGGCAACGCCGGCGTGTGGGACTTCAACACCCGCCTGGAGAAGATGGATCTGGCGCAACTCGACGGCAGCTTCGATGAGGTCTTTGGCGTCAACGTCAAGGGCTATCTGCTGGCGGCCCGCGCGGCGGCAGAGGCCTTGCGCGCCAGCCGCGGCAGCATGATCTTCACCCTGTCCAACGCCTCCTTCCACGCCGGCGGCGGCGGCCCGCTTTACGTGGCCTCCAAGCACGCCGGCCTGGGGCTGGTGCGCCAGCTCGCCTTCGAGTTCGCGCCGCAGGTGCGGGTCAACGCCGTGGCCCCGGGCGGCACCGCCACCGCGCTGCGCGGGCCGGCCAGCTTGGGCAAGGGCGAGCGCCGCCTCACCGACATCCCGAACTTCCATGAGGCCGTGGCCACGGCCATGCCGCTCAAGCTCATCGCCGAACCCGCCGACCATGCCGGCCACTATGTGCTGCTCGCCTCCCGCGCGAACAGCCGGGCCACCACGGCGGCTGTGCTCCAGAGCGACGGCGGCTGGGAGATCCGCCCGATATGACACCCACCCCCTTCCCTCACCCCCGCGCAACCGCGTAATAGCCATGACCAGCAGGAGACAAACCATGATTCATCGTCGCACCAGCATTGCCATCCTCGCCGCCGCCGCGCTGGCCAGCGCAGGCCTGACCCACGCCCAGGCGCCCGGCGTCAAGGTGGGCATCACCATCAGCGCCACCGGCCCGGCCGCCTCGCTGGGCACCGCCCAGAAAAACACCGTGGAGCTGCTGCCTCGGACGCTGGGCGGCCTGCCGGTCACCTATCTGCTGCTCGACGACGCCACCGACCCGACCCAGGCCGCCAAGAACGCGCGCCGCTTTGTCGAGTCCGAGAACGTGGATGTGATCATCGGCTCCAGCACCACGCCCACCTCGCTGGCTGTGGCGGAAGTCGCGCATGAGGCCAAGGTGGCGCAGATCGGCCTGGCCCCGTACACCGCCAAGCAGGTGCAGTGGACCTTCTCCTTGCCGCAGACCTACAGCCTGATGTACTCGGCGCTGTTCAAGGAGCTGAAGAAGCGCAACGCCAAGACCATCGCCTACATCGGCTTCAGCGACGCACTCGGTGACGCGGCCCTGAAGGAAGTCGAGCGCCTGGCCGCAGAGACCGGCATCCGCCTGGTGGCGTCCGAGCGCTACGCCCGCACCGACCAGTCCGTCACCGCGCAGGCCCTGAAGATCGTGCAGTCGCAGGCCGACGCGGTGGTCTTCGGCGCCAGCGGCACCGCCGCGGCCCTGCCGATGCGCGCCCTGCGCCAGCGTGGCTACAAGGGCGGCTTCTTCCAGAACCACGGCGTGGCCAACAACGACTTCTTGCGCGTGGCCGGCGACACCGGCGATGGCATGGTCTCGCCCACCGGGCTGGTGCTCGTGGCCGAGCAGCTGCCGGACTCGCACCCCAGCAAGGCCGTGGCCATGAACTACCTCAAGGGCTATGAAGACAAGCACGGCGCCGGCTCGCGCAACCCTTTCGGCGCCTACGCCCAGGACGCCTACCTGCTGCTGGACGCCGCGGTGCGCAAGGTCGGCGGCAAGGCCGCGCCCGGCACCCCGGTCTTCCGAGCCGCTGTGCGCGACGCACTGGAAGCCACGCGCGACCTGCCGGTCACGCATGGCGTGAGCACGATGTCGGTCATCGACCATTCCGGCCTGGGCGAAGGCGCGGTCGCCCTGATCACGATCGACAAGGGCACCTGGAAACTGTTGAAGTGACGGAGCGCGGGCGATGAGCTATTTCGACAATCCCCGCATGCTGGCGGCGGCGACCGTTGACCGGCAGGACCTCCCTGATGGCAGCTTCATCCTGTCTTCGCCGCAGCCGCTGGGCGACATCGCCCGCTGCGTAGGCGACTGGCTGGAACACTGGGCCTCGCGCACGCCCAACGCCATGTTCATGGCCGAACGCGGCGCCGATGGCCAGTGGGTGCGCATGACCTACGCCGAGGTGCGCCAGCAGGTGGGAGTGATCGCCCAGGGCCTGCTGGACCTGGGTCTGGGACCGGCGCAGCCGGTGGTGTGCCTGTCCGACTCTTCGATGGAGCAGGCGCTGCTGATGCTCGCCGCGAACCACATCGGCCGGCCATTCACCACCATCTCGACCGCCTACTCGCGCATGACCAGGGACCACGGCAAGCTGGCCGCGATCCTGGAAAAGCTCGGCGCCGGCGTGGTCTACGCCGCCGATGGCGAGGTCTACGGCGATGCGATCCGCCACGCGGCTGGTGCGGCCACGGTGGTGCTGGGCACGAACGCGCAGGCGGTGGCCGGGGCCCGGCCTTTCGCCTCACTGCTGGCGCGGGCCGAGACGCCGGCGGTGATGGCCGCGTTTGCCGCCATAACCCCCGAGACGCATGCGAAATACCTGCTGACCTCGGGCTCCACCGGTCTGCCCAAGATCGTCATCACCACGCACCGCATGCTGTGCGCCAACCAGAAGCAGATCCAGCTGGCCTGGCCGTTCCTGAAGGAGGAAAAGCCGGTGCTGGTGTCGTGGCTGCCCTGGAGCCACGCCTTCGGCACCAGCTTCAACTTCAACATGGTGCTGTGCAATGGCGGCAACTTCTACTTCGACGACGGCCGCCCCTTGCCGGGGCTGATGGACAAGTCGATCCGCAACCTGCGCGAGATCCAGCCCAACCTGTTTCTCAACATCCCGCGCGGGTTCGATGCGCTGCTGGCCGCCATCGAGGCCGACCCGTCGGTGGCGCGCGACTGCTTTGGCCGTTTGCGCGCCGTGTTCTTCGCCGGCGCGGCGCTGCCTCACGACACCTGGGAGCGCTTCAACCGCGCCATCGAGGGCGTGGTGGGCGAGCGGGTCATGTTCTCGTCCTCGCTGGGCTCCACCGAGACCGCGCCCGTGGGCACGCTGGTGCACTGGCTGTCGGACAACCCGCGCTGCGTGGGCCTGCCCACGGCCGGCATGTCCATCAAGTTCCTGCCCAATGGCGACAAGCTGGAGCTGCGCATGAAGGGGCCGCAGGTGTTCGACGGCTACCTTGGCGAGCCGCAGCTCACCGCTGCGGCCTTCGACGAGGACGGTTTCTACCGCATCGGCGATGCCGGCTATCTGATCGACCCGCAGCGGCCCGAACGCGGCATCGCCTTCAACGGCCGGGTGGCCGAGGACTTCAAGCTCACCACCGGCACCTGGGTCTCGGTGGGCACGCTGCGGGTGTCGGTCGTCTCGGCGCTGGCGCCGCATGCGCAAGATGTGGTGGTGACCGGCCACGACCGCGACGAGATCGGGCTGCTGATCTTCCCCTCGCCCGATGCGCGCAAGCTGCCTGCCGAGCACTTGACGGATCGCATCCGCGAGTCGCTGCGGCAGCTGCGGGCGCAGGCCGGCGGCGGTTCGTCGCACTGCATCGCGCGCGCCATCTTGCTGGAGGATCCGCCCTGTATCGAGAGCGGCGAGATCACCGACAAGGGCTACATCAACCAGCGGGCGGTGCTTAGCCGCCGGGCGCATGAGGTGGAGGCGCTGTACGCGCCGGCCGTGCATGCGCGCGTGATCGTGGTGGACTGAGCCGGATGGAACCTCAAGCGCTCCCCGGGCCCGGGTTCAGCATCACGCTGTCGCCCCACGGCGGCCGTTTCCCCTGCGCAGCGGGGCAGACCGTGCTGGATGCCGCCATCGCCGCCGGCTTCTGGCTGCCCCACAGCTGCCGCAACGGCACCTGTGGTAGCTGCCACCTGCCGGTGCTCGAAGGCAGCGTGCGGCACGATCCGCCGGCCCCGTACGCCCCCGCCTTGCCCGAGGGCCAGTGCCGCAGCTGCCAGGCGCATCCCGCCTCGGATCTGGTGCTGCACGCGCCAGGCGTGCCGCGCGAGGCCGGCCGGCGCATCGTCACCACTGGCGCCAAGGTGCTGGAGGTGCGCCGCACCTCGCGCGATGTCGCGGTGGTGCGGCTGCGCGTGCCGCCGCAGTCGGGCTTCGGCTTCACCCCCGGCCAGTACGTGGACGTACTGCTCAAGGACGGCTCACGGCGCAGCTACAGCATGGCCAATGCGCCCGACCCTGACGGCCACATCGAATGGCATGTGCGGCGCATGCACGGCGGGCGTTTTTCCTGCCACGTCTACGACCAGCTCAAGCCCGGTGCCATGCTGCGCATCGAGGGCCCGTTCGGCGCATTCGGTCTGCGCCCCGGCGATGCGCCGGTGGTGCTGATCGCCACCGGCACGGGCTACGCGCCGATCGCGGCACTGCTGCAGGCGCACGGCCCCGAGCTGGCTCGCCGCCGCGCGGTCCTGTACTGGGGCGCCCGAGCGCATGAAGACCTCTATGCGCTGGACGACCCCGACGCCTGGCAGGCCCGTCATCCCGGCGTGCGGCTGGTGCCGGTGCTCTCCGAGCCCGATCCGTCCTGGAGCGGCCGCAGCGGCTTCGTGCACGAGGTCGTGCTGGCCGACCACCCCGACCTGTCCGGGCACGAGGTGTACGCCTGCGGCAACCCGCTCATGGTCGAGGCCGCCCGCGCCAGCTTCACCGGCGCGGCGAACCTGCCCGCCACACGTTTCCACGCCGATGCCTTCATCGCGCGCCACTGACAACAAGGACGAAATTTCATGGACCTGGGCATCTTCGCTCTGCTGTCTCAGGACGGCGTGACCAACGGCGCTATCTACGCCTTGCTGGCGATGTCGCTGGTGCTGGTCTTCTCGGTGACCCGCATCATCTTCCTGCCACAAGGCGAGTTCATCGGCTACGGAGCGCTCACCGTCGCCGCCTTGCAGGCCAACCAGTTTCCTCGGCTCATCTGGCTGCTGGTGGGCTTGGGCGTGATGACTTTCGTCGTCGAAGCGGTCTCGGCGCTGCGCCAGCGCGGCGCGGGCCAGGCGCCCTGGCGGACTCTGGTGCGCAGCGCGCTGGTCTGGCTCGCCTACCCCCTTGCGCTGCTGGCCCTGGTGCGCTCCTTCAGCTGGGGCGACGCGCCGATGGCGGTGCAGATCCTGCTGGCGCTCGCGATGACGGTGCCCCTGGGCGCCATGATCTACCGCGTGGCCTTCCAGCCGATCGCGGAGGCCTCGGTGCTGGTACTGCTGATCGTGGCGGTCGGCGTGCACTTCGGGCTCCTGGGCATGGGGCTGTTCCTGTTCGGGCCGGAAGGCTCGGTCACGCGCCCCTTCAGCGAGTGGAGCGGGAGCCTGGGCGCGATGATGGTCTCCGGCCAGAACGTCGCGGTGCTGGCCGTCTCGGCGGGGTTGATCGGGCTGCTGTCCGTCTTCTTCCACCACACGCTCGCCGGCAAGGCGCTGCGCGCCACCGCCGTCAACCGGCGCGGTGCGCAGCTGGTGGGCATCGCCACCGCGCAGGCCGGCCGCCTGGCTATCGGCCTGGCCGCGGCGCTGGGCACCCTCGCCGGCACCCTCATCGCGCCCCTCAACGCGGTGGCCTACGACACTGGCTTCGTGCTCGCCCTCAAGGGCTTCGTGGCCGCGGTCGTGGGCGGCCTCGCCAGCTACCCGCTCGCTGCCCTGGGTGCGATCCTGGTGGGCCTGCTGGAAAGCTACTCCTCGTTCTCGGCCAGTGCGTACAAGGAGGTGATCGTCTTCACGCTGATCATCCCGGTGCTGGCCTGGCGTTCCCTCACCACCGTCCACGGAGATGAAGAATGACCTTCGTCGGCAAGGCTTTGCGGGCGCTGGTTCCCGCCTGGTTCGTCCTCTTTCCCTCTCTGCCCGTGCCCGAGTACTGGGTCACCGTGGGCAACTACATCGGTCTGTACGCCATCGTCGCTCTCGGGCTCGTGCTGCTCACGGGGATCGGCGCGGTGACCTCCTTCGCGCAGGCGGCGTTCGTGGGCCTGGGCGCCTACACCACGGCCTACCTGAGCACCCGCTGGGGCGTGTCTCCCTGGCTGGGGCTGCCCGCGGGGCTGGTGTTCACCGGGTCGGTCGCCTTCCTGGTGGGCAGTGTGACGGTGCGCCTGTCGGGGTATTTCCTGCCGCTGGCCACCATCGCCTGGGGCCTGGCTCTGTATTACTTGTTCGGTACCCTGGAGTTTCTGGGCCGCTACAACGGCCTCACCGGCATCCCGCCGCTGTCGCTGGCGGGGGTGGAGCTGGCCGCGCCGCGCCGCATGTATGGCGTGGTCTGGCTGAGCGTGGCGCTGTGCCTGTGGCTGCTGCTGAACCTGCTGGATTCACGCCCGGGCCGCGCCATCCGCGCGCTGGCCAGCGGCCGCACCATGCCCGAGGCCATGGGCATCGACACCGCGCGTTACCGCATGCTGATCTTTGTCGCCGCGGCCCTGATGGCCAGCCTCTCGGGCTGGCTGTACGCCCACCTGCAACGCACGGTGAGTGCCTCGCCCTTCGGCCTGAACATGGGCATCGAGTACCTGTTCATGGCAGTGGTGGGCGGCGTCTCCAGCCTGTGGGGCGCGGTGCTGGGCGCGGCGGTGATCACCGGCGTGAAAATCCAGCTGCAGGACTGGCTGCCCCTGCTCCTGGGCACTGAGGGCAATCTGGAGATCGTGGTGCTCGGCGCGGTGATCGTGGCCGTGATGATCCATTCGCGCGAGGGGCTGTGGCCCTGGCTGGCGCGGCAGTGGGCCCGCGTGCAGCCGCCGCAGCCGGCGGTGCGGCCGCCTGCCGAGGCCCCGCAGGGCTATCGGGACATGCCGCGCCGCCCGCGGCCCGCCCGGGGCAGCGTGGTGCTGGAGGTGCGTGAGGCCAGCAAGCACTTTGGCGGGCTGGTCGCGGTCGGCGGCATATCGTTTCAGGTGCGCGCCGGCGAGGTGGTAGGCCTGATCGGGCCGAACGGCGCCGGCAAGTCCACCATGTTCAACCTGATCACGGGCGTGCTGCGGCCCACGTCGGGAGAGATCCGCTTCGGCGGCGAGCGCATCGACACGCTCGAGTCACGGCACATCGTGGCGCGCGGCGTCGGCCGCAGCTTCCAGCACGTGCGCCTGGTGCCCCAGCTGTCGGTGCTGGAGAACGTGGCCATGGGGGCGCACCTGCGGGGAGGCAGTGGCGCGCTGCGCGCCGCACTGCGCCTAGACCGGCACGAAGAGGAACGCCTGCTGTACCTCGCCAGCGAGACCCTGCGCCGCGTCGGGTTGTCCGAAGTGATGCACCTGCCCGCCGGCAGCCTGTCGCTGGGGCAGCAACGCACGCTGGAGATCGCCCGCGCGCTATGCACCGACCCGACCCTGCTGCTGCTGGACGAGCCGGCGGCCGGCCTGCGTCTGAAGGAGAAGCAGGCGCTGGCTGAGCTGATCGCGCAATTGCGGGAGGAGGGCATGTCGGTCCTGCTCGTCGAGCACGACATGGACTTCCTCATGGGGCTGGCCGACCGGCTGGTCGTGATGGAGTTTGGCTGCCGGATTGCCGAGGGCACGCCGGCTCAGATCCAGTGCAACGAGGCCGTCCGGGCGGCCTACCTCGGAGGAGTCGCAGCATGAATGTCGTCACCCTCAACCCGGTGCTGGAGACGCGCGGCCTGTCCGTGCGCTACGGCAACATCGAGGCGGTGCGCTCCGCCACGCTGCGCGTGCGTGCCGGCGAAATTGCCTGTGTCATCGGCCCCAACGGCGCGGGCAAGTCCTCGTTGCTTAACGCCATCATGGGCGCTCTGCCGCTGGCGGGCCGCGCCAGCGGCGAGGTGCTGTACCGCGGCGAGGACATCTCGCACCGGCCCATCGAGCAGCGCCTGGAGCGCGGGCTGGCCCTGGTGCCCGAGACGCGCGAGCTCTTCACGAGCATGACGGTGGAGGACAACCTCGTGCTCGGCGCCTACCGCCGGCGCAAGGACGGCGCCTCGCACCGCGACGGCCTGGAAAGTATCTACCAGCTGTTTCCGCGCCTGCGGGAGCGGCGCCTGCAGCTGGCCGGCACCATGTCCGGCGGCGAGCGGCAGATGGTGGCCATCGGCCGCGCCCTCATGAGCGACCCGCAGGTTCTGATGCTCGACGAGCCCTCGCTCGGGCTGGCGCCCCTGATCGTGCGCGACGTGCTCAACGTCGTCGCCCGCCTGCGGGACACCGGCGTGGCCACCCTGCTGATCGAGCAGAACTCGCGCGCAGCGCTGCAGGTGGCCGACTACGGCTACGTGCTGGAACTGGGCGACATCACCCTGGAAGGCACGGCAGCCGAGCTGCGCTCGGACCCGCGCGTGATCGACGCCTACCTGGGGGCTCGCCGCGCCTGATCCCTCCCCACACATCACAAACTCACGACCACGAACATCCAGAACATCACGATGAGCCTGTCTTCCCCCCAACTTGACGCGCTGGCCGAACGGCTGGATGAAGCCATGCGCCAGCGCCGCCCGATGGAGCCGCTGACCCGGACCCACACCGGCATCGACATCGATGACGCCTACCAGATCTCCCTGCGCTGGCTGCGCCGCCGCGAGGCGGCCGGCGAGCGCGTCATCGGCAAGAAGATCGGCGTGACCTCGCGCCCGGTGCAGGAAATGCTCGACGTCCACCAGCCCGACTTCGGCTTTCTCACCGACCGCATGCAGCTCGCCGATGGCGCCACCGCCTCGCTGTCCGCGCTGGGCCTGATCCAGCCGCGCGCCGAGGGCGAAATCGCCTTCATGCTGCACAAGGACCTGCAAGGGCCCGGCGTCACCCGCCAGGACGTGCTGGACGCCACCGCCTGGGTGGCGCCGTGTTTCGAGATCGTCGACAGCCGCATCCGCGACTGGCAGATCCGCATTCAGGACACCGTGGCCGACAACGCTTCGTGCGGCGTCTTCGTCGTCGGCTCGCAGCACACCGATCCCGCAGCGCTGGACCTGGCGCGCGTGACGATGCACATGCAGCGCAACGGGCAGCCGGCCGGCAGCGGCCGCGGCGACGCGGTGCAGGGCCACCCGGCCGAAGCCGTCGCCTGGCTGGCGAACACGCTGGGCGCGCGTGGTATCCCGTTCCGAGCGGGAGAAATCATCTTGTCCGGCTCGCTGGCCCCCCTGGTGCCCGCGCAGGCCGGTGACCTTTTCACGATGGAGATCGACGGCCTGGGCGGCTGCTCCATCACCTTCGCCCCCTGAACTTCCAGAGGAAACCATGACATCAAGAAAGATCCGCTGCGCCATCATCGGTCCGGGCAACATCGGCACCGACCTGTTGATCAAGCTGCAGCGCAGCCCGGTGCTCGAACCGGTGTGGATGGTGGGCATCGACCCCGCCTCCGACGGCCTGAAGAAGGCGCTCGAAATGGGCCTGAAGACCACCGCCGAGGGAGTGGATGGGCTGCTCCCCCACATCAAGGCGGACAACATCCAGATCGCCTTTGACGCCACCAGCGCCTATGCGCACGCCGAGAACTCCCGCAAGCTCAATGCGGCCGGCGTGATGATGATCGATCTCACCCCCGCGGCTATCGGTCCCTACTGCGTGCCGCCGGTGAACCTGGCGGCCCACGTGGGCAAGCGCGAAATGAACGTGAACATGGTCACCTGCGGTGGCCAGGCCACCATCCCCATGGTGTACGCGGTCTCGCGCGTGCAGCCGGTCAGCTACGGCGAGATCGTGGCCACCGTCTCCAGCCGCTCGGTGGGCCCTGGCACACGCAAGAACATCGACGAGTTCACCCGCACCACCTCGGGCGCCGTGGAAAAGGTGGGTGGGGCCAAGCAGGGCAAGGCCATCATCGTCATCAACCCTGCCGAGCCCCCGCTGATCATGCGCGACACCATTCACTGCCTGGTGGAGGGCGAGCCGCGCCGGGCCGAGATCGAGGCGTCGGTGCGCAACATGATCGCCCAGGTGCAGAAGTACGTGCCGGGCTACCGCCTAGTCAACGGCCCGGTGTTCGACGGCAACCGCGTGTCCGTCTACCTGGAGGTCGCCGGCCTGGGCGACTACCTGCCAACCTACGCCGGCAACCTGGACATCATGACCGCCTCGGCCGCGCGCACCGCCGAGATGTTTGCCGAAGAAATCCTGGCCGGTTCGTTCACCCTCGAGCCGGTCGTCGCCTGATCACGGAGCACGCCATGACCCCCCAACAACCCCTCAGCCCCCTGGCCGGCCGCAAGATCCGCGTGCACGACATGTGCCTGCGAGATGGCATGCACCCCAAGCGCCACCGCATCACCCTGGACCAGATGAAGTCCATCGCCCAGGGGCTGGACGCCGCCGGCGTTCCCCTGATCGAGGTCACCCACGGCGACGGCCTGGGCGGCACCTCGGTCAACTACGGCTTTCCCGCCCATTCCGACGAGGAGTACCTCTCGGCCGTGGTGCCGCTGATGAAGCAGGCCAAGGTGTCGGCCCTGCTGTTGCCCGGCATCGGCACGGTGGACCACCTGCGCATGGCGCACGGCCTGGGCGTGTCCACCATCCGCGTGGCCACCCATTGCACCGAAGCCGACGTGAGCGAGCAGCACATCGGCCTGGCCCGGTCGCTGGGGCTGGACACGGTGGGCTTTCTCATGATGGCCCACATGAACAGCCCCGAAGGTCTGGTCAAGCAGGCGCTGCTGATGGAAAGCTACGGGGCCAACTGCATCTACATCACCGACTCGGCCGGCTACATGCTGCCGCACGATGTGAAGGCCCGCCTGTCCGCGGTGCGCGCCGCGCTGCGGCCGGAGACCGAGCTGGGCTTCCACGGTCACCACAACCTGGCCATGGGCGTGGCCAACAGCCTGGCGGCCATCGAGTGCGGGGCCAACCGCATCGATGCCGCTGCCGCCGGCCTGGGCGCCGGCGCGGGCAACACGCCGATGGAGGTGCTGGTGGCGGTGTGCAGCCGCATGGGCATCGAGACCGGCGTGGACGTCTGGAAGATCCAGGACGTGGCCGAGGACCTGGTGCTGCCGATCATGGATTTCCCGATCCGGATCGACCGCGACGCCCTGTCTTCCGGCTATGCGGGCGTGTACGGCAGCTTCCTGCTGTTCGCCAAGCGGGCCGAGCAGAAGTACGGAATTCCCGCCCGCGAGATCCTGCTGGAGCTGGGGCGCCGCAAGCTGGTGGGCGGTCAGGAGGACATGATCGAGGATGCGGCATTGACGATGGCCCGCACGCGGGGCTTGCATGCCGCGAAGCGGCCGGGGATGGCCGTATGAGCGCCTCGTACGCTGCCTGGCTGGTCGAGTCTGTCGGTGCCCCCTGGTCGTTGGCGCTTCGCGAGCAGGCGAGCGGGCCACCGGCCGCAGGGGAGGTGGTCGTTGAGACAGCCTACTCGGCGCTCAACTTCGCTGACGGGTTGATGCTGGAGGGCAAGTACCAGGTCCGCCCGCCGTTGCCCTTCGTTCCCGGGCATGAATTCGCCGGAACTGTCGTGGAGAGCGCGTATGAGCGGCTGCCGGTGGGGACACAGGTCGCGGCGCAGGTTCCTCACGGCGCGTTTGGCGCGCGTGTGCGTCTGGCCGGTGACCGCTGCGTTGTCGTGCCTCGGGGGCTGGGACTTGACCTGGCGGCGGCGGTGCTGGTCTCCTACACCACCGCATATTTGGCGATCCATCGCAAGGCGCGGGTACAACCCGGTGATATGGTGCTGATTCACGCCGCCGCAGGTGCGCTGGGAACCGCTGCGGCGCAACTGTCCAAGGCAGCTGGAGCGCACGTGCTTGGTGTCGTGAGCAGCGAGGCGAAAAAGGCTGTGGCGCGGACCGCAGGCTGCGACGAGGTCTTTCTGTCCGACGCCGACTGGGCTGCGGCCGTGCGCGGCACAGTGGGATTGCGCGGGCTGGACGCGGTGCTCGACTCCGTCGGGGGAGAGACCACCTCCCGCAGTCTCAAGCTCCTGGGATGGGGTGGGGCGCTACTGGTCGTGGGCTTCTCTTCGGGCGAGATTGCTTCGATTCCGGTCAACCGTTTGCTGCTCAAGGCTCAGGACATCATGGGCGTCTATTGGTCCTTCGAGGAGAACCCGCTTCAGACCCTCAAGATGCAGCAGGACATGTTGGCGATGGTGGCGCGTGGGCAGCTGGCACCGGTCATTGACTCTGTGTGGCCGGCCGCGCAACTGGAGCCGGCGCTGCGTAATGTGATGGCCAGGGTCACCAGTGGCAAGGTGCTGCTGCAGTGGTGAGACCAGGTCTGAACTCCCTGCCGTTTGCTTCACCAGTGCTCTGACTGCGGCCACGATGTCGCCGACAGGGGGCAGCGCGGCTTCTTCAAGGTGCGCCGCGTACGGCACGGGTACTTCGCGGCTGCACACGGGTCGCACGGGTTCGTCCAGTTTGTACAGGGCATTTTCGGCCAGCCGGGCGGTGATCTCGGCCGAGATAGAGCCGCTTCGCCACCCTTCGTCGACGATGAGCGCCCTGTGGGTGAGGGTCACCGAGGCGATCACGCTGGCCATGTCGAGCGGGCGCAGCACGCGCAGGTCAATGACTTCGGCGAAGATGTTCCTGCTGCCCAGTGTTTCGCCGGCGGCCAGGCATTTGGGCAGGTTGTAGTCATAGGTGATGAGGCTCACATTGCTGCCCGCGCGCCGCACCTTCGCGTGCTCTTCTTGCACCGCGAGCCTCGCACAGCGCGCCGTTCGCCAGGGACGTCCACGCGCCCGTCAGTCAGGGCGCGACCTCCCCCAACCGACGCGCAGCCGCTGCTGTCTGCCGCGCGCACTCGGCCAGCAGCCGCTGCCGGCCGCTACTCCGGCTTGTACCCAGAGGCCTTGATCACGCCTCCCCAGTAACCGATGTCCTCGCGCAGGGATTCCTCCATCCTTTTGCCGGGTACGAAATGTGGGGTGAGCATGGCCATCTTGGTGATCGCCTCCTGCACCTCCGGCTTCTGAAGCACCTTTTGCACGGCCGCCTCCATGCGGTCGGTCTCCGCCTTGGGGCTTCCGGCGGTGACCCACATGCCCTGCCAGGCTTCGGCCACCTTCACCTCGTAGCCCTGCTCCTTGAACGTGGGCACGTCGGGCGCGAGCGGCCATCGCCGGTCGGCCATCACCGCGAGGATACGCACTTTGTCGCGCGATTGGCGCAGCGCATCGCCGGTCACGAGGATGGCCGCAGGCAGCTGGCCCCCGATCAGGTCGGTCAGCAGCGGCGCGTTGCCCTTGTACGCCACCGGAGCGAGCGGTGTGCCGAGCGCCTGGCCCACCACCGAGCCGACGAACTGCACCTGGCCGCCGGGCGCGGGCGTGCCGAACACGGCCTGCTTGGGGTTCGACTTCAGCCAGGCCGCGTACTCGGAAAGATTGCGGGCCGGCACGTTGCCATTCACGACCAGCGCGAGCGGGTACGACACGAGCTGCGCCACCGGCTTCAGGTCCTTCATCAGGTCGTAGCGCAGAGTGGCCGGCAAATACATGGCCGTCGGGAAGATGGCCCAACCGTCCGGGCCGACAAGGTAGGTCTTTCCGTCCGGCTTGGCGTTCTTCACGTGCTCGGCTCCGATGCGGCCGCCGGCGCCGGCCTTGTTCTCCACGATCACTTGCTGGCCAAGCTCGTGCGTGAGGTGCTCGGCGAGGATTCTGCAGATGGTGTCGGTGGTGCCGCCGGGCGCGAAGCCCGACACGAGCCGGATCGGCTCGCGGCCCTGGGCCAGCGTAGGGGTCGGCAGAGTGGCGGCGACGGTGGCGACGAGCGCTAGGGACTTGAGGAAGGTCTTGCGTTGCACGTTGTCTCCTAATATCGTTCGTTTGCTTCAAACTCCAGTCATCAAGCCTGAGGACTCAGACTTGATGACGGAACGGGTTGACTCGCCACCGTGCAGCTTGAGTCTCCTTGGGGCGCGAGCCCGCACAAAATCACAAGGCGCACGGAGGTGGTTATCCGCGAAAGGGTAAGCGCTGGCACCGTCGTCGAGGACGTAGTGAGACAGGCCGAGCTGCAGCGAGGCCTCGGCGTCGTGGCTGTGGCCCGTGAGCATGATCTCGATAACGCAGAGATCGCCCAGGGTGCTCGGAATGCGCACCGAGCCACCGCCGACGAAGATGCCAAGCTGGCCCTCGGGCAGTTGGACGAAGACCGAGCGCTCGCTCACACGCAAGTGCGCGGCCGTGGCCAGCTCCCTGCCGCCGCCGATCAGGTCGCCCTTGAGTACCGAGACGAATGGGACTCCGCCGAACTGAATCAGATCGAACACGCGATGCCACTGCGTGGAGCGGCGCATGAAGAGGACAGGGTTGGGAGTGCCCGCATCGATCAAATCGATGACGTCTAGCTTTGCGGAGAAGTCCTCGCCGGCGACTTGCAGCACGATGCAGAGGCTGCCCTTGGGCAGGCGCGCGAAGGAGTTCTCGAGCGCCGTCACCAGCGCGTTGCTGAGGGCGTTGCGCTTGTTGGGGCGGTTCATCGTCAGGACGACGATGTCTTCTTGCCGCTTCACGAGCAGCAGCTTGACATTCATGGGGGAGGCACCGGCCTTCAGTCGATCTCGATCACCGAGCCGGCGGCGGCGCCGTACAACGCCTCCACGTGCGCCTGGCGCGTTTCCAGCACCTTGCGCTGGTTGATGTAGCCCTTGTCCGTCGTCTCGCCTCCATCCATCGAGGGCGGTACGGCGAGCAGTCCGATGCGTCGGATGCGCGTGCTGCTGCCAGGATGGCGCGCGTTGTGCGAACGGAACGCCTCCACGAGAAAGGCTTGCAGCCGCGGGTGGCTCGCCAGCTCCTCGAAGGTCGCGCGGGGCATTTGCACCAACTCGCGGCAGGCATCGAGGTTCAGCCAGGCGAGTGCGCCCACGAAGGGTCGGTCGGCGCCCGTGATCACCACGTCGCACAGCACCGGACTGGCGGCATTGAGGCAATCGACACGCAGGGTGCTCACGCGCACGAACACGCCGGACTGCAGTTTGAACTCCTCGGCCACGCGGCCGGCGAAGGCGAAACCCTCCTCGGGCCGCTGCGGGTCCACGAAGCTGGCGGCGTCACCCATGCGGAGGAAGCCTTCCTCGTCGAAACTCTGGGCGGTGAGCTCCGGTTGCTTCAGGTAGCCGGGCATTACCGCCTCGCTGCGTACGCGGATCTCGTAGCGCGTGCCGTCTTCCAGCGGCAGCAGCTTCATCTCCACGCCTGGATGCGGCAGCCCAATGAGGCCGGCGCGCTCGCTAGGCCAGTACACGTACGTCACCGCTGCGGAGGTCTCGGTGGAACCGTAGGCGGACACGAAGGGGATACGGTAGCCAGTGTGGCGCACCGCCTGGCGCTGCAAGGCCTCGTGCACCGCATCCGGCAGGCGCGCGCCCGAGTAGGTCATGCGGCGTAGGTTGCGGAAGAAGCTGGCACCGAGTACGTCGTCCTGCTGCAGCGCCTCGGCGAGCATGGCGTAGGCCACCGGCATGCCGCTGAAGCGTACGGGCGAGATCTCGCGCAAGTTGCGCAGCGTTTCGCCGAACTCCTGCGAGGTCGGCCGGCCGTCGTCGATATAGAGCGTTCCGCCGTCCTCCAGCACACCGTTGAAGACCGCGTGGCCGCCGGCCACGTGGCTCCAGGGCAGCCAATCCAGCAGCACCGTCTCGGGCGCGTCGCCGCGCCACTGGATCATCTGCGAGGTCATCGCCATCGCCGTGCATAGCATGCCTTGCGTGACGATCGCGGCCTTGGGCACGCCGGTGGAGCCTGAGGTGAACTGGTACTTGGCCACCGTGTCATGGTCGATGGCGTCGATCGACGCGGTGACGGCCGGTGTCACGGGCGTGGCGATCACCTCGGCCCACGTCTTCACCGCCGGATGCGAGACCGGATCGTCGACGCAGATTACCGTGGCGTCGGGGGCCACCTCCTGCAAGGCACGCAAGGCGCGTTCGTACTGGTGGCCCGACTGCACAAACAGCACGGCGGGCTCCAGCAGGCGCGCCATCGCCTTGAGCTTGGCGTGGTCGGTGCTCAGGAGTGAATACGCGGTGGTGACCGGCGCATAGGGCATGCGCGCCTGCATGGCGGCCAGTTCGAGCATGCCATGTTCGAGCGAGTTGCCGCTCAGCACCATGACCGTGGCACCGGGCCGACCTAGGGTCAACAGGAATTGGGTTGCCGCATCCACCTGCCGTGCTGCATGGCCATAGGTCAGGTGTTGCCAGTCGCGGTTGGCGCCCCGACGCTGGGCCAGCCAGACGTGATCGGGCCGTGTCAGCGCGTTGCGCCGCAGCAGCAGGGGTATGTGTGCCTCGCGGGCCTTCAGCGGTACGGGGCAGCGTGCGATCAGGCTGCCGTCGGCGCGCGTTTCAAGCGCGACACTGCGCTCAAGAAAGGGCAAGGGGCGAAAAGGGGCCAACACGGTGGTTCGTTCATTAAATAATATAAGGTTAGTTTATATAATTTAAGACGTTTCTTTGATGATGGGAAACCCTGATCTTCGTTGTAGAAACGGCTTATATATGATCTGGTCAGCAGTGCGCCCGAGGTGGCGCCTGCGTTTCCCGCCCTATGGGCGGCGGCACCCAAGCGGACTACCATTGTTGTCACGTGCAGCTTGGGCGTCTGTCTGCGCACGGCATCGCGTGGCAACAACACAAGAAGTAACCTGGATGGCAATCAATACGCGTGGATTTTTTTACATCCAGCAAGTGGAACAGTTGGTGCACCAATGCCTGGAGGAGGTGCTGCAACCCCATGGCATGACGGCAGGGCAATATTTCGTGATGAGCCTGGTGGCCCATCACGAGCCGCTTTCTTCGGCAGAATTGTCCCGGCTGGCCCGCAAGACCGCTCAATCGATGGGCGAGTTCGTCAAGACCCTTGAGTACAAGGGCTGGCTGGAGCGCCGGGACGATCCGAACAACCGGCGTGTCCTGCTGATCTCGACAACCGCGCAGGGGCGGGCTGTGCTGATGCGATGCGAGGCGGCCGTGGACGAGGCCGAGAGGGACTTTTTCAGTTGTCTGCAGCCTGAGGAGTTGGCCACGCTGAGGCACGCACTGAGCCGCATCCGCAATGCGGCCCATATGCGCCAGCAGCAGGAATCCTGAGTGGCCAACCTCCTTTTAAATGCGCCCCTTGGGGGCGCGGCAGTTCACAGGTCGAGTACCAGTTCTGCAGTTCGGCTGCGTGAGCAGCAAATCAGCATCGCCTGGTTGGCGGCTTTCACGCTGTCCGGTAGCAGGTGATCGCGGTGTTCCGGTGTGCCGGACAGCACGGGGGTCTGGCACAGTCCACACGAGCCCTGCATGCAGCCATACTGTGCGTTGATGCCAGCGTCGAGGACCACATCCAGGATCGATCGATCCGGCGGGACATCCAGCGTTTTCCTGGATCGCTGGAGCACCACCTTAAAGTGGTCGCTGGACGCTTCACCTGGAGCGACAGAAAACCGCTCCAGGTGAACCTGGGCCGCTGGCCAGTGAGCGCTTGCGGTCTCAAAAGCGGCCAGCATCGGCTGGGGGCCGCAGCAATACAGATGGGCGCCAGGGCTGCCCTGCGCGAGCACCGACGCCAGCTCGGCCGGTCGGCCGCCATGTTCATCATCAAAATGCGTTAACAAGCGCCCGACTGAAGTCGCGCGAGCCAGGCATTCAATCTCGTCGAGGTACGCTGCCTGGGCCCTGGCGCGTGCGGCGTACAGCAGGATCCAGGGCCGTTGCAGGGCCTCAAGCCGTTGCACCATGGACCAGATAGGGGTGATGCCGATGCCTCCGGCCAGCAACACGCTCAAGGGGGCGTTTTCATCCAGAGGAAACAGGTTGCGGGGCCAGGAGGTATCCAGTTCATCGCCGACGCGTAGCTTCTCGTGAACGAAGCGCGAGCCGCCGCGGCTTTTGGCGTCCTTTGCCACGGCAATTTCGTACCGGTGTGGCACACCTTGATTGCCGACGATGGAATAGCTGCGCGACAACCCGGGCGCCAGTCGCAGATCCAGATGCGCCCCCGGGGCGGCCGGCGGCAAAGCGCTGCGGTCGGTGGATTCGAGCACCACGCTCAGGACGGTCGGTGCTTGCCAGTTGATGGTCCGCACGCGAAGGCGCAGGCTGGGGTTTTCGGACATTGTTTTCTCGAAAAATAGAAGTTGGGGTCACGACTGGCGGCTGCCACGGGTAGACCGCAGGCGGCCCAACAGCAAACGCAGGTGGGCATATTCCTCACCCGACAGGCAGTCAAAAAAGAGGCGTTCGGCCTGGTCCACTTTGGCGTCGCTGCGCACCAGAGCCTTGCGTCCAGCCGGGGTCGAAGTGAGCAGAATCACCCGTCGGTTGGATGTGTTGGTGCGTCTGTCCAGCATGCCTTTTGATTCGAGAGCCTTGATGAACTCCCCCATCGATTGGGCGGTGATCTGGGCGCGGCGGGCGAGGTCGGCCGACGAGACCGGCTCGTGGTGCACCACCAGGCTCAGGGCCATGTACTGCCCGGCGGTCAGACCATCGGCCTGCAGGCATTCGTCCAGGATGCGGCGGGCGTGTTGCTCCACCTGTTGAACGTAGAAAAAACCTCTGGCCGCGACAGACATGGGGACGCTCCGGTGTGTGGGTTCAGATGACGGCGTCGCTCAGAGCCATGAGGCAGGCGTTTCCGCTTTCGATGCGCTGGCAAAGGCCGTCGATGAGCGGCACCTGGCGTTGTACCCACACGCGCGCCAGCACTGTCTTGACCTGGCGCCGTTCCGGGTCTTCCATGGCGGGTGCCGGGCTATTTTCCAGCGCAGCAGCCATTTCCAACCAGTTCCAGCCCACATAAAGAATGCCGAGCGCAGTGAGGAGGTCGTATGCCGCCGCCGCCACCCAGTCGGGGCGGTTCACCCGGTCCGCGTCCAACCCGCGCAGCGTGGCCGACACACGGGCATGGGCGGCTTCCAGGGGGTGGACGAACTCGGCCAGTGCGGCCGTTGCACGGTGTGTGGCCATGGATTGCGCCAGAGTTTCGAGGAAAGTCTGCTGCGCCCGCCCGCCGTTTGCAGCCAACTTACGTTGCACAAGATCCATTGCCTGCACGCCGTTGGCACCTTCGTACAACTGTGCAATGCGGGCGTTGCGCACATATTGTTCGATGCCGTAGTCCTTGATGTAGCCATGGCCGCCCAGTACCTGCTGGCAAGCCACGGTGGCATCAAAGCCGCGATCGGTGAAGAAGGCCTTCATCACCGGCGTGAGTACCTCCAGCAGGTCAGCGGCCCGCTGCCTTTCCACCGAGTCGGTCGCGTGTTCGGCCACCGATTGCCACAGCGCAGCGCGCATGGCGCCGGCGCGCGCACCTTCAGCAAAAGACCGCGACTCCAGTAGCAGGCGGCGCACGTCGGCGTGGGCAATGATGGGATCGGCTACGCTGCCAGGTTGGCGCGGCGTATCACCCGCCCGTCCCGAAAGCCGCTCGCGCGCGTAGTCAGCGGCGTTCTGTCGTGCGATTTCGGCATAACCCACGCCCGACATCGCGGTGCTGACGCGCGCATAGTTCATCAGCAGGAACATGGGTGCCATGTTGGCCGAGGAACCGCTTCGGCGCTCGTCCGCAATGCGCCATGCCACGGCGTCTTCGAAGTCCAGCACACACGTGGCACTGCCTTCGATGCCCATCTTGTGCTCGATCGAGCGGGCCACCACACCGTTGGGGCCACCGAGCCGGCCGGTCTCGGGATCGATCATCCGTTTGGAGACCAGAAAAACGTTGACCGACGACAGGCCTGTGGCAATCCGACCCTGTTCGTCTGGCACCTTGGCCAGCACCACATGGACGATGTTTTCGGTGAGGTCGTGGTCGCCGCCGGAGATGAAGATCTTGCGCCCGCTGATGCGCCAGCTGCCATCGGGCTGGGGCACGGCCCGGGTGGTGAGCTGACGCAGGTCGGTGCCTGCCTGGGGCTCGGTCATGCCCATGGTGGCGGTCCACTCACCGGCGGAGACCTTGGGCACCACATGTGTGCGTATCCACCCAGGCGCCAGCTTGGACAACATGCTGGCAGTCGGCGCACAGAAGCTGCTGTACATCGAAAATGAATGACCGGTGGCGGCGCGCAGTTCGCTGACCGGCACGGCCATCACGGGCGGCAAGCCCGCGCCACCCAGAGCCACCGGAAGACTGAGCCGGTGCCAGCCGGCTTCGCGGTAGGCGTTCCAGGCCTGCACAAATCCCGTGGGTGTGTGCACTTGTCCGTTGACGATGCGGGCGCCCTCGGCGTCGCCCTTCAGGTTCAACGGGTGCAGAACCTCCTGGTGGAATTTGGCTGCGGCGTCCAGCACCTGCTCGGTGAAGTCGGGGCTGAGGTCGGCAAAACCGGGCAGGTCTGCATGGTCCTGCACGCGCAGCACGTCATGGAGCAGAAATTGCCAGTCGGCAGTGGGGGCGGTGTAATTGGGCATCGGTTGTTCTCAGGGCGCGGGAGCGGTCAATCGGCCGCCCGAGGCGGCGAGCTCGACAAGAAGGTCTGCTGGCTTGAACATCTCGCCGTGGCGGGCTTGCAGAGCTTCGAGCCGATTGACGATCTGTCTGGCCCCCAACTGGTCGGCGTAGTACATGGGGCCACCTTTCCATTGTGGCCAGCCATAACCCAGCTGCCAGACCAGGTCGATGTCGCTGGCGCGGTCCACGATGCCTTCGCTGATCAGCTTGGCGCCTTCATTGATCATGGGAAGAATCAGCCGGTCGTGCAGTTCCTCGTCGCCAATGGGCCGCCGCTTCAGTCCCTCCTGTCGTGAGGCTTCCTCGATCAAGACCGTGACCTCGGGATCAACGATCGGACGGCGTTTGCCCGCTTCGTAGCGGTAAAATCCCCGGCCCGCGCGCATGCCCAGGCGTCCGCTTTCGAACAGCTGTTGAATCAGCCAGTCGCGTTCACCTCTGCGTTGCCTGGATCGGTGCATCAAGGCAATGCCGCCCGCCATGTCCTGCAACTCGAACGTGCCCATGGGCAAGCCGAACTCTCGCAGGAAACGATCGATCTGGTGGGGCAGCGCGCCCTCCAGCAGCAGTCTGCCGGCTTGTCGCTCACGCACGATCATCAGCCGGTTGCCGACAAATCCGTCGCATATGCCGACCACGATACCTGTCTTGCCGATGCGGCTGGCAACGGCCTGTGCCGCCTGCAGCGTGCGCGCCGAGGTCAGTGGCGTGCGCACGATCTCGATCAGGCGCATCACATGGGCGGGGTTGAAGAAGTGCAGACCCACCACCGCGCCGGGACGTTGTGTGGCCTGCGCGATTTCACCCACGTCGAGGGTGGATGTGTTGGTGGCCAGGATGGCGTCGGGGTGCGCATGGGCATCGATGCGAGCGAACAGCTCGCGTTTCAAGGCCATGTCTTCCCACACTGCTTCGACGACGAGTCCGGCTTTTCCAATCGATGACAGATCCGTCGAGACCGCCAGGCGGGCCAGACGCTGGTTGCGAGTTTCTTGGTCGAGCCGGCCTTTGGAAAGCTCTTGGTCGAGCGTTTCCTGGATGCGCTGCTGCGCGCCGTCCAGCGCTTCCTGGGCCTGATCGATCAGCTGAACCTTGAGGCCGGCCTGAAGAAAGGCCAGGCTGATGCCCACGCCCATGTGGCCAGAGCCGATCACGGCCACTTGGTCGAGCGCGTCGATCAGGGGCGAGGGGGCGGATTTCAACAGCTGTCGCGCATGGTCGCCGTAAGCCCGCGCATGTTCGGCCCGTACCGTGGTGAAGCCCGGCACCGGAGGCCCGTCCTGGGTAGGAAGAAAGCGCAGCGTCACCGCTTCTCCGATTTCGAGGGCGTACACGTCGGCATCGGTCACCACGCTGTGCAGGCGGATGCCTTCCTCCAGCTCGATGATGGCCGGCGCCATGGGGCGCGGACTGCGCTCCACAATCGAATGAGAATAGACGTGGCCTTTGCCCGAGAGTTGACGCCACTGGGTTTCCCGATGCCCACAAAACGGGCAATGGGGACGGGGGTAGTAGTGCAGTTGATTGCAGGCAGGGCAGTGTTTGCCCATGAGGTGGCCGCTGCGGGCCGCTTGCCAGAAGGGTTCATCGCCCGGAAAAATGACGGGCGATGGAAGGGTGTTTCGAGGTGCTGCCATGGCTTATTCGGCTTGAAGAATGAGGGTGCCGGCGGCGTGTGCACCGGCGAGGTTGCCGCCCGTTCCGTGGGCGAGCACAAATTCGGGATTTCGGACTTGCACGGCGGGATGTGCTTCGCCGCGGCATTGCCGCACGGCTTCGAGAATCTTGGTCATGCCGCCCTTGTTGCCCGGGTGGTTGTTGCACAGGCCGCCCCCGTCGGTATTGAAGGGCAGCCGGCCTTGACCTGAGATCAGGTTGCCATCGGCCACGAAGCGGCCGCCCTCGCCTTTGGCGCAAAACCCCAGATCCTCCAACTGCATGATTACCGTGATGGTGAAGCTGTCGTAGAGCGAGACGTAACCAATGTCGGCCGGCTTGATGCCCGCCTCCGTGAAAGCCTTGGCACCCGAGTGGGCGCCGGCCGACCACGTCAGGTCGATGTGGCCCGCGTTCGGGTGTTTGACTGCCTCCCCCGCGCCGATCAATTTGACCGCCGGACGTTTGAGCTGCTTAGCGATCTCGGGCCGGACCAGCACCACGGCGCCACCCCCATCAGTCATGACGCAGCAGTCCAGTCGGCGCAAGGGGTTGGCGACCATGGGTGAATCCAGCACTTCCTGCACGGTGACGACCGTGCGATGGACTGCGTTGGGGTTGTGCTGCGCGTGATGAGAGGCGGCGACCCGTACCCAGGCCAGCTGCTCAGCCGTAGTGCCGAATTCATGCATATGCCTGCGCGCGACCATCGCGTAGCCGTACATCGGCGGCGGGGGAACGGCCGCCTGAAAGGGCAGGTTGGGCATGGTGTTGCGGTCCACGCCGGCCAGCGCCGTGCCTGCCGCTGAAGCCAGCGGGCGGTCGGCCATGGTGATCAATGCCACGTTGCAGTGGCCTGCGGCGATGGCCTGTGCCGCGTGGCTGACGTGCAGCAGATAGGCTGAACCACCCGACTCGGTGGTGTCCACATGCCGTAGGTGGTTCAGCCCGATGTACTCGGCCATGGTCAGGCCACCCAGGCCGGGGGCGTCTGCGCCACAGAAGTAGCCATCGACATCATCAAGTGTGAGTCCCGCATCGGCCAGTGCGCCCAGGGCTACCTCGGCGTGGAGTTGCGCGGTCGAAATCCCGTCAGCGCGGCGAGTGGGGTGTTCGTAGATGCCGGCGATGTAGGCCTTGCCGTGAATGCTCATGAGTGTGGGGCGCTTCAAAGATGAAAGGTTTTCAGCGGGTCGCAGACATACAATCCGCATCGCGAATACTATAAGGTAACCTGACCTTACCAAATGCGGGATATCCCTATGTAAATCATCATTGAATTGAGGTAAGGTTACCTTATTGTTTAACCACTGCTTACGCCCGTTTTTTCATGAACGCTGTCCTTGATCCCGTATGGTCCGCGCCGTTTCTCCCGCTGCCCTTCTTGGAGCGTGACGTGGAGGTCGTGGAGCGCGCGGATGGCGTGGTGCTCATGCGCAGCCGGGTGCCGCTGGGTGCGGTGCAGCCCCACTTGCCCGCCGTGTTGCGTCGTCACGTCTCGCAGCGCCCACAGCATGCGTGGCTGATGCAGCGCAACGAAGGGGGCCAAGGGTGGCGTGCGCTGACCTATGGTGATGCCGGGGCGCAGGTGGATGCCGTGTCCCAGTGGCTGATTGACCAGGGACAGTCGGGGCGAAACGTCATGGTGCTCAGCGGCAATTCACTGGAGCACGCGATGTTCGAGCTGGCTGCCATGCAGGCGCGCATGCCCTATGTGCCGGTGACGCCCGCCTATTCGCTGTTGAGTCACGACCACGCCAAGCTGCGTGCCATGGTCGATCTGATTCGTCCGGCCGTGGTGTTTGTGCAGGAGGCGCGGCGTTACGAGCGTGCGGTGCGTGCGGTGGTGGGCCCAGACACGCGGGTGGTGTACGTCGAACAACCGTGTGAGGGCATGACGGCGTCGGCCTGGGCGCAGATTGTTGAGACAAACGTGACCGACGCAGTGGCGGCATCGGTGGCCGCCATCCGGCCCGAGACAGTGGCCAAGTACCTGTTCACATCCGGATCGACCGGTGTGCCAAAAGCGGTGCCCATCACACAGCAGATGTTGTGCACGACCATGGCCATGCACGCACATACCGTCAGGCGCACCGACGACATGCCCGAAGCGGTCTTGCTGGAGTGGCTTCCGTGGAGCCACGTCGCCGGGGGAACGGCCATCTTCAACAGCGTGCTGGAAGAGGGCGGGACCATGTATCTGGACGATGGACGTCCGGTGCCCGGTGATTTCGAGCGAACCTTGCGCAACTTGCGCGAGATCTCGCCGACACGGTTCAGCAGTGTGCCCGCTGGCTACGCGATGCTGGTAGATGCGTTGGACCGCGACGCCGAGATGGCGGAGACCTTTTTTCGCCAATTGCGGCGGCTCACCTCCTCGGGTGCCAAACTGCCAGACACCATCTACCACCGCATTCAATCCCTGGCAGTGCGGCACCTAGGGCACCGGATTCCCTTTGTCTCAGGGTATGGCTCAACGGAAACCTGCGCCGCCACGACGGTGGTTCATTGGCCGAGCGAACGGGCCGGACTGGTGGGCCTGCCGCAGCCTGGCGTGCAGATCAAGCTGGCGCCGCTTGCGGATGGCCGCTATGAGGTCCGGGTCAAGGGGCCGTCGGTGATGTTGGGCTACCTTGATCAGCCAGAGCTCACGGATAGCGTATTCGACGACGAGGGCTACTACAGCATGGGTGACGCCGTCAGTTTCGTGGACCGGGAGAACCCTCTGGAGGGCTTGGCATTCGCCGGTCGAGTAGCGGAGGAATTCAAACTTCAGTCCGGTATCTTCGTGCGCGTGGGCACCCTGCGGGTCGAGGCCATCAACGCGGCGGCTCCGTTGCTCAGCGATGTGGTGGTTGCTGGTGCCGACCGCGCCTACGTCGCCTTGTTGGCGTGGCCCAACATGACCGCCGTTCAGCAGCGATTTGGCGACATGGAAATGCACCAGGCGCAGCGGCACGCCGGTTTACGCCAGGCGCTGGTCGATGCCATGCGCGAACACAACGAACGCCATACCGGCAGCAGCATGCGCGTGGCGCGTCTGATGCTGCTGGCGGAGCCGCCCTCCATGGATGCGGGCGAGATCACCGACAAGGGCTATGTCAACCAGCGTGCGGTGCTCGCCCGCCGGGCTGACCAAGTCGAACAACTGTATGCGCCCAACCCCAGTGACGAGGTGATTGTGGTCGGGCGTGGCGACACGACGGCGCATTGATCCCATTCCAGACATCAAAGAAAGAAGGTTTTATGGACGAAGGTCTTTTGCAAATCGAACGTGAGGACGATGTGGCTTTGGTCAAGCTCAATCGGCCGGCCAAACGAAATGCCATCAACGACGCGCTAATCGATGCGTTGGGGGCGTGTTTTCTCAACGGGCTAGATGGCGCGCGTGTGGTGATTCTCCACGGCGAGGGCGAACACTTCTGTGCCGGCTTGGACCTGTTCGAACTGATGAGCAAGCGCAGCCCCGACGTGTTGGTGGGCATGCGGCGCTCGCGGCAATGGCACCGGGTGTTCGATCTCATGCAGTTTGGCGAATTGCCGGTGGTCAGTGTGCTCAAGGGCGGCGTGATCGGTGGCGGGTTTGAGTTGGCGGCCGCCACGCACGTTCGTGTGTGCGAGTCTTCCGCATTTTTCCAGTTGCCCGAGGGCCAGCGTGGCATCTTCCTGGGCGGTGGCGGCTCCGTCCGCATTCCTCGGCTGGTGGGCAGCAGCAGAGTGGTCGAGATGATGTTGACTGGGCATGCGTTCGATGCCGAAGAGGCACTTCGGATGGGCGTGGCGCACTACGTGGTGCCTCCCGGCGATGGCCTGGCCAAGGCGCGTGAGCTCGCGCAGGCCATTGCCAAGAATGCGCCCGCCACCAACTACGCAATCATCAATGGCATCAGCCGCATCAGCGAGATGCCCATGGGCGAAGGCCTGTTCGCTGAAACCATGGTCACCGCCATGACCCGATCTGCAGGTGTCGATGCCTCGCGCCGCATTACCGAATTCTTCGAATCCAGGGCCAAGCAGGCGAATACAACCACCGAATGAAAACACCAGGCTGGTGACAGCTCTAGGTGAATCGGATGTGGGCAGGACAGGTGCATGAGCGCCATCCGAAACCAATCCGAACCAAGCTTGTGAGTAAGTTCATCCACCCCTAAAGTCCACGACCCTTGCCACTGTGGTGTGTGCAGGCAAAAACAAAGTGGATTCATAGAACCATAGGAGTCAAACATGTTATCCAAGCAAGACAACGAACTGTTGACGCGTGTGTGCGGCGATGCCCCCATGGGCCGCATGATCCGTCAGCACTGGTGGGTGCCGACGGTGCTTTCGGAAAAACTGGAAGCGGACGGCAAGCCAGTGCGTGTCAAATTGTTTGGCGAGCAGTACGTGGCGTTTCGCTCCACCGACGGCAGAGTGGGATTTTTTGATGAAGCCTGCCCACACCGCGGTGCATCGCTGGCGATCGGACGCAACGAAGACAACAGCCTGCGCTGCATCTACCACGGCTGGAAGTTTCGCGTCGATGGCGTGACGGTGGAAGTGCCGACACAGCCCACCAACGAAGCCGAATATTGCAAACATGTACCGCTCAAACACTATCCGGTGCGGGAGGAGGGCGGCATCGTCTGGGCCTGGCTAGGCGAAGGTGCCTCGGCGCCCGAATTCCCGGCCCTGCCCTTCGTGGGTCTGCCGCGCGAGAACTTCGTGATCTTCCGCCAGAAGGTCAATGCCAACTGGTTGCAAGCGGTGGAAACCACCATGGACTCGGCCCACCTGGGGGTGCTGCACCAGAGCTGGCTGGTGGGGTTTGGGGATATCGAGCTCTCGTCGGCCAACATGGCGCCGGTCTATCACTTGGCGCAAAAACCGTATGGCTTCCGTTACGCCGCGGTCCGTGCGCTCAAGGACGAACGTTCGTATGTGCGGACCAACAGTTTCGTGATGCCTTGGTTCGGCATCGTTTCGCCCAATGCGACCGATGTCAAAGGTGGCAGCATCTTCTTCTCGGTGCCAATCGACGACGAAAACATCTACTACTGGCAGATGACGTACCGCAGCAGCGAAAAGCTGGTGCCCAACAAGACCCACCACTACGAAGACCCGAACTCCTGGCCTCCGTTGCCGCCCGGAAGCCCCGATGAAAACTGGGGCCAGGACCGCGAAGCGATGAAGAACGGTCACTTCACCGGGTTCACTCAGATGCTCGGGACCGAAGACTTCGCCGTGATCATGAGCATGGGTCCTATCGTTGATCGAACCAAGGAATACCTGGGCGCTGGCGATGGCGCGGTACTGGCCGTGCGCCGTTGTCTGACCGGCGCGGTGCGCCAGTTCATGAACGGCGAGACGCCGCAGGTTGCGCGGCACGACACCATCGACTACCACACCACGGCTCCCCAGTCGATGGTTGTGGCGCAGGGCGAAGACTGGAGCTCGATGCTTTGACCACGCCGCGCGCAGCACCAGGGTGAGCGCCGCAGCGATTCAACCCGTGCACCAGGTCAACCACAGGCCTGGGCCACTGAAGCTCACCGATCCAGAAGGCTCCCGGAGACAACATGAACCCTGTTCCCTTTCATCCGTATTCGCTTGTTTTGATTGCTTGCATGTTTGCTGTCGGTGCGAACGCACAGACACAGGCACCGGCACCGGCACCGGCACCGGCGGCAGTTCCTACCAAAGGCGGCACGTTGGTGATGCCTGTGCATGTGGGCGAGCCGGCCACCTACGACTGTCATGCCACAAACTCGCCTGCCGTGATGTGGCGCGTCGCGCCGCACTACTCGACCCTGTTGAAGATCAACGCGGACAACTTTCCTCAGGTCACTGGCGACTTGGCCAAGAGTTGGACGGCTTCGCCGGACAATCTGACGTACCGCTTCACGCTGCACCCGAACATCAAGTTTCATGACGGCAGCACGCTGACCAGCGGCGACGTGAAGGCCAGCTTTGAGCGCCTGCGCAACCCGCCACCTGGAGTGGTGTCGTTGCGCCAGGGCATGCTGGCTGACATCGCAAACATCGAGACCCCGGACGACAACACCGTGGTCTTCATCTTCAAGCGCAAGAACGCTTCCGCGCTGCAACTGCTGGCCATGCCCTATGCGTGTGTTTATTCGGCCAAGCTGTTGGCCAGCGACCCGGCATACCCAGGAAAGCGTGTGATGGGCACGGGTCCCTTCCGTTTTGTGCGTCACACCCCCGGCGCCGATTGGGTGGGCGAGCGCTTCAACGATTACTTTGTGGCCGGAAAACCCCATCTCGATGGCGTGCGGCTGCTCAACATCTCTCCGGTGGCGGCCACCAACGCCTTGCTGGCAGGGCAGGTGCATTTCACCATGCAGGGCCTCACTCCGCCCGAGGTGGCAAGGGTGGCCGGTGCCCGTGGTGACAAGGTGGTGGTGCGTGGCGGCGGCAGTGCCACCACCTTCATACCCTGGTTCGCCATCAACACCCAGCGCGATGGCCTGAAGGACCCGCGGGTGCGTCGCGCATTAAATCTCGCGCTGGATCGTTGGGGTGCTTCTAAGGCCATGGAGCAAATTACGCCCATGTTCCGCGTCGGCGGGCTGGTGCGGCCCGGTTCGGGCTTTGCGCGCAATGACGAGGAACTGACCAAGCTGCCCGGTTTTGGCCGGGACGCGGAGGCCGCCCGCAAAGAGGCACGGCGTCTGCTGGCGGCGGCCGGTCAGACCAAGCTCAAGCTCACCGTGGTGAACAACCGCGCCTTCACGTACTTTGGTGTCTATGTGGCCGATCAGCTGTCCAAGATTGGCGTCACCGTGGAACATCTGGCGCTGGACACACCGCAGGTGACGGCCCGTCGCATTTCCGGTGATTACGACCTGATCTTTGACAGCCCAGCCGAGTACTCGGACGACCCGACCATCCAGATGGCCTATTTCGAACCGTTCGGCACCAACCGTGCCAACTTGGCCCGATTTGGTGACCCGAAGGTCGTCGAGCTCTACCAGGCGCAGCTGCAGGACTTCAACCCCCAGACCCGAAAGCAACGCGTGCGTGAGCTGGAGGCCTACCTTATGGAGCAGAGCTATGTGATGCCCCTGTTCTGGCAGAGCCGCAAGCGGGTGATGGATGCCCAGCTCCGTGGTCTGGAAGGTGACTTCGGCTCCAACTACGTGAAGATCGATCTCGCTGATGTCTGGCTCGACACAGGTGCGAACAAGTGAGTCCTTTCAACGGCTTGATTCTTCAACTCCCCGGCTCCCCCGCCCTCCACTGTCTGCCATGCTGAACGCTTCTGTCGAAGAACGCCCCCAGGTCGGTGCCGCGCCCGCCAGTGCCTCTGCCCCTGCTGCCCCGTTGCTCTCGGTGCGAAACATGAATGTGAGTTTCGCCACCGAGGGGGGTGAGGTACAGGCCGTGCGAGGTTTGAGTTACGACGTCTATCCCGGCGAGATCCTCTCCATCGTGGGCGAATCCGGCTCAGGCAAGTCGGTCAGCTCGCTGGCTGTCATGCGGCTGCTGGCCGACAACGCCTCGGTCAGCGCCGACAAGATGGTGTTCGATGGAGTCAACCTGCTGGAGCTCGGCCGCGCAGACATGCGCGCACTGCGGGGTAAGGACATCGGCATGATCTTCCAGGATCCGATGATGGCGCTGAACCCGGTCATGACCGTGGGTGAGCAGCTGATCGAGCCCCTGCGCATCCATCTGGACATGTCGCCCGCTGCGGCCCGGGTGCGTGCGCTGGAACTGCTGGGTCTGGTGGGGATTCCCGACGCGGCCACGCGCATCGACCAGTACCCGCACCAGTTCTCGGGCGGCATGCGCCAGCGCGTGATGATTGCCATCGGGCTGTCCTGCCACCCCAAATTGCTGATCGCAGACGAACCCACGACGGCGCTTGATGTCACCATCCAGGCTCAAATCCTGGACCTGATGCAGGATCTGTGCCATCGTCTACGCATCGCGCTGGTCATCATCACGCACAACCTCGGCGTGGTTGCCCGATATGCCGACCGGGTGCTGGTGATGTACGGCGGCCGCATGGTGGAACAAGGGCCTTGCCGGCAGGTGTTCCAGCAGCCACGCCACCTGTACACCGCCGGGTTGCTGGCGTCCGTGCCCACGCTGGTGGGTCCACTGGGGCGCCGGCTTGAAGGCATCGACGGTTCGCCGCCCAGCCCGGCTCATCTGCCGCCGGGCTGTGCGTTCGCCCCCCGCTGCATGCACGCCCAGCCGGCGTGTGCCCAGGAGGTTCATGCCAGCCTGACCGATATCGGTACCTTGTCCACATGTGTGCGGGCGGCTGAACTGGCCGATGGGCGCATCCGCTGGACCAGCAAGCTGGGCCGGGAGCCTTCGGTGCAGCGCAACGTGCAGTCGGATTCGACGCTGGTGGAAGTCCGCGCCTTGGAGAAGACCTACACGCTCAAGAAGGGGCTGTTCGGGGCCCAGCGCAGCGTACAGGCCCTGCGCGATGTGAGCTTGACCATCGCTGCGGGCGAAACCATCGGGGTGGTTGGCGAGTCTGGCTGCGGAAAGTCCACGCTGGGCCGCTTGCTGCTGCGCCTGGAGGAACCCTCGGGCGGTCAGGTTCGGTTTCTGACTGAGGACATCACCCACCTCGGCGACCGCGCGCTGCGTTCGTTCCGCCGGCACACCCAGGTGATTTTCCAGGACCCGTATTCCTCCCTCAATCCGCGCCAACGCGTCGGCAGCATCCTGATCGAACCCATGCTGGTGCACGGTATCGCCGCCAGCCGCCGTGAAGCCAGCGACGAAGCGGTCCGCCTGTTGCAGGAGGTGGGCTTGCGCGCAGAACATTCGGAGCGTTTCCCGCACCAGCTCTCGGGCGGTCAACGCCAGCGTGTGGCGATTGCTCGCGCGCTGGCCATGAAGCCGGAGTTCATCGTGTGTGACGAGGCGGTCTCTGCGTTGGACGTCTCGGTGCAGGCTCAGGTGGTCAATTTGCTGGCGGACCTGCAGGAGCGGCTGGGCCTGTCCTATCTGTTCATTGGTCACGACCTGGCGGTGGTTCGCCAGATTGCCACACGTGTGGTGGTGATGTACCTCGGCCGAATTGTCGAGGTGGCCGATCGCGACAGCTTCTATGCGGAACCGCTGCATCCCTACGCCCAGGTGCTGATGGCCGCGGTGCCAAGCACCGAACAGATTGGTATGGGCCGAAGTGCCGCACAGGCCATCCGGGGCGAGCCACCCAGCCCGATGGCGCCACCGTCGGGCTGTGCCTTCCGAACCCGTTGTGCGCGTGCCACCGACGAATGCGCCCGCACGGTGCCAGAACTCAAGACCGTGGCCCCGGGCCGAATGGTCGCCTGTCTGCATATTGCATGAGGACCCCATGCTGAAGTTCCTGCTGCGCCGTTCCGCGCAATTCATTTTCACGCTCTGGGCCGTGGCCACCCTGATTTTTTTCATGCTCAGGGTGCTTCCGGGCGACCCGGTGGAGTTCAAGTACACCAGCGACGGTGGTGCTATCACAGCCGAACAGCTGCAGGCGCAGCGGGAGCGTTTCGGCTACGACCAGCCGATGGCGATCCAGTACGTGCGCTGGATCGGCGGACTTGCTCGCATGGATTTAGGCACCTCCATCTGGAGCGAAAACCCGGTTTCCGAGGAAATCGGATCCCGCTTCGGCATCACCATTCAACTGGCGGTCACTGCGCTGGTGATCGGCTTGTTGCTGGCCATACCACTCGGGGTTCTCGGGGCGATAAGCCGGGGGACGTGGCTGGATCAGGTGGTCAGGGTCTGCACCGTCACAGGGCAGTCCGTGCCCAGTTTCTGGCTCGCCATGCTGGTGCTGCTGGCACTGCTGGCCACGGTGGGGTGGATTCCCTCCATCGAAGCGGTCGCCTTCAAGGAACGACCGTGGGAATACCTGGCCCAGATCTTCGTGCCCGCAGTGGTGGTGGGTTGGCGCTTGTCGTCGGTCAATGCGCGGTTGTTGCGTTCTTCGCTAATCGAGGTCTTGTCGCAGGACTACGTGCGCACCGCACACGCCAAGGGGGTGGCGCCATCGCGTGTCATCTGGCGCCATGCATTGGCCAACGCGATGCTGCCCACCATCACAGTGATCGGTATTGAGTTCGCCGGCCTGCTGGGCGGCCTGGTGGTGACCGAACAAGTATTCAACATCAACGGCATCGGTCGTCTGCTGGTCCAGGCCATCAGCTTCAGCGATCTAGCCCTGATCCAGGGGCTGGTGATGCTTTTTGCCCTGATCTACGTCTGCGTGGGCCTTTGTGTCGATGTGCTGCAGGCGGCACTTGACCCGCGCATCCGGGTGAATTGATGCCCAGCCTTCCGCCGACCAACCCTGAGCCATAGAACGTCCATGTCCGGATCACCCACTTTCAAGTCCCTCAAGCGTTTCACCAGGACCCAGCCCCTGGGGTTGATTGCGCTGGTGCTCATCACTGCCATGTTGCTGGGCGGTTCCTTTGCGCCGCAACTGGCGCCCTTCGGACCGCTGGATGCGCGTTTCGATGCCGTGCTGACGCCGCCAAACGCCACGCACTGGTTCGGCACCGACAACTTCGGGCGTGACATCTTTTCGCGCATCCTGCATGGAACCCGGCCAGCGCTGCTGCTGGGCATTTCGACGGCACTGATCGGATCGCTGGTTGGGGCCGCAATCGGTACCGCTTCGGCCTATTTCGGTGGCCGCGTAGATGCGGCACTGCAGCGTGCCAACGATGTGCTGTTGTCGGTCCCCCTGATCGTGGCGGCCCTGGTGGTGGTCGCGGTCCTGGGCAAGCGAATGGTGGCGGGCGTTGATGTGAACCTGATGCTGGCCATCACCTTGCCGTACATACCCGTGATGGCCCGGGTGATGCGCACCGCCGCCCTGAGCGTGCGTGTATCGCCCTACATCGATGCGGCACGCGCGCTCGGTTTTTCGCACACCCGAATCATTGTGGGGCACATGTTGCCCAACCTGGTGTCGCCCTGGCTGGTGATGATCAGCGCCTTCACCGCCCAGACCATCTTGCTGGAGGCATCGCTGTCCTTTCTGGGGGTGGGCGTGCACGAACCAACTCCTGCCTGGGGCCTGATGTTGTCCGGCGTGAGCGTGGAAACCTTCACCACCGCGCCCTGGGTCATTTTGTTTCCCGGGCTGGCCATCAGCCTGACGGTGTTCGCCTTCAGCCTGCTGGGCGATGCACTGCGTGACGCACTGGACCCGCGAACCCGTCACTGATCACGGCGGATGCGGTCCAAACAACCGATTCAAGGAGAACACATCAATGAGCAGTGAACACGTTTCGCGCTTGCGCCATCTGGATGCGTGCGCGGTGTCGGACGCACTCGACCGGCTGGGTATCGACCAGCAGGTCGCCAGCGGCCTGACGGCCCATTCCACCCAGAAAAAGCTGGTGGGCAAAGTGGTGACCTACCGGCTGGTGCCGGCGGGCCAGGCGCCCACGTCATCGGGGCCGGTGCGCCATCTGGGCACCACGGCGATTCAACTGTCCCAGCCCGGTGAAGTGATCGTTGTCGAACAGCGCACCGGCGTCGAGGCCGGCTGCTGGGGCGGCATTTTGTCCCTGGGCGCCAAAGTCAAGGGCATTGCGGGCGTGGTGGCCGACGGCCCGGTGAGGGACATCGACGAGGCCCGTGCCTACGACCTTCCCATTTATTGCCGCAGCCTGACCGCCCGCACCGCGCGTGGCCGAGTCGAAGAAGAGTCGGTCAACGAGCCGGTGTGTATTGGTGGCGTCACCGTCAAAGCCGGCGACCTGGTGATTGCCGATGGAAGTGGGGTGGTGTTCATTCCGGCCGAGCGCGCCGCAGAGGTGATTGACGCTGCCGAGCGCATTGCCGGGCGCGAGGCCGCCATGGCCAAGGATCTGTTGGGCGGGCGCCCGGTCACGGAAGTGATGGGGCGGGACTATGAATTCATGTTGCGGCCCGATGCCGCTTGAGGAACCAAGCATGTCAGATCAGAACGTAGAGCGCGCAGGCCGCCTGGACACCGCCACCCTCAGCGATGCGCTGGACAAGCTCGGCATCCTGGGGCAGTGCTACAAGATCAAGCCGCGCAGCAGCGACTTCCGCATGGCCGGCCGAGCCTGGACCCTGAAATACGGCCCGGCCGCCAAGCCCTGCGGCACCGTGGGCGACTACATCGACGACGTGGCCCCCGGCAGCGTGGTCGTGCTGGACAACAATGGCCGCGACGACTGCACCGTCTGGGGCGACATCCTGACCGAGATCGCGCACCGCCGCGGCATCGCCGGCACGGTGATCAACGGCATCAACCGCGACACCCACCTGTGCCTCTCGCTGGGCTACCCGGTGTTCTCCATCGACCACTGGATGCGCACCGGAAAGGACCGCGTGCAGGTCGAGGCCACCGGCGTGCCGGTCAACCTCGGCGGGGCGCGTGTGGCGCCGGGCGACATCCTCAAGGGCGACACCGACGGCGTGGTCGTGATCCCGAAGGAACACGAGGACCAGGTGCTGGCGGTGGCCGAGGAGATCGAGGCCGCCGAGAACCGCATCCGCGAGGCGGCGCGCGGCGGCCTGCGGCTGGACGAGGCCCGCCAGCAGTTCAAGTACCACCAGCTGCAGACGCGGGAGGGTGCATGAGCAAGATCCAGCCAGTCGACCGCTCGTTGAGCGAACCCACCATCCGGCACGACATTGAGAGGGTGGACGCCGATCTGCTGGTGCGTGCCTCGCGCCTGCCCAGTGCCACGCTGCACGAGGCCGGTGGTCGAATCGGCGCGCTGCCTCACGCCATCAAGCCAGTTCATCCGTCCATGAAGGTTTGTGGGCCGGCAATCACGGTGCACTCGCCCGGTGGCGACAACCTGTGGATCCACCGTGCGCTGTACGTGGCGCGGCCGGGTGATGTGCTGGTGGTGCATGTCAGCGACATGCCGGATTTTGGCTACTGGGGCGAGATCATGTCCACGGCCGCCAGGGTCTGCCAGTTGGGGGGCTTGGTCATTGCCGGCTGTGTGCGCGACATCGACCTGCTGGAGCAGATCGGGTTTCCCGTTTTTGCCACCGGTCTGTGCATCCGGGGCACCGGCAAGGACCCTATGGACAGGGGCTGGGTTAATCACCCCGTTCGGATCGGTGACATCACCATTAGCGCGGGTGACCTGGTGGTGGGCGATCGGGATGGTGTGGTCGCCATTGAGCGCACACGCGCCAGCCAGGTGGTGAGCTCGGCCGAGCAGCGCGAAGCCAAGGAAGCCGATGTGCTTCAGCGCATCGCCGACGGCGAGCGCACCCTGGAGGTCTACAACTTCTGAGGCCGCACAGGCCTCGTTCAGAACAGGAATCACACGCATGGCTCGCATCACACTGGGCATCGGCACATCGCACAGCCCCATTCTCATTCTCGATGGCGAACGTTGGGAACAACGCGCTCAGGATGACCGCCGCAACAGCTCTCTCTACACGCTAGATGGGCGCAAGCTGTCCTACGAGCAGCTGCTGGCCGAGCGCGGCGAGCCGTTTGGCTCGCAGAGCGACACCGTGGGCTTTCCCGAACTGGCCCGCCAGGCCGAGGCGGCTCTGGACCAGCTGGAGGCAATCCTGTTCGAGGCGCAGCCCGACGTGGTGCTGGTGATCGGCGACGATCAGGACGAGCTATTCGGCTTCGACAACATGCCGGCGATTTCGGTCTACCGCGGCGAAGAAGTGGTGATGAAGGAAATGCCCTTGCCCCACCCGCGCCTGAGCTGGGCCGACAAGCCGTTCTGGGCTGGCTACGGCATGGACATGCCAAGGCGTTTCCCGGCCGCCCCGAAACTTGCCGAAGACCTGATCCGAGGCCTGATCCGGCTGGGGGTGGACGTGGCCACTTCCAATGCCGTTCCCAACCCCGAGCAGCGAGCCTTTGGCCATGCCTACGGCTTCATCTACCAGCGTTTGATGAAGCGCCTTCGCGTGCCCATGTTGCCGGTGCTCATTAATACCTACTTCCCGCCCAACAATCCAACGGCCGCGCGCTGCTTTGAGTTTGGTTCGCACATCGCGCATGCGCTGGCGGCCTCACCCATCGATGCCAAGGTGGCCGTGATTGCCTCGGGTGGCCTGAGCCACTTTCTGTGCGAGGAAGCGTTCGACCGTGAACTGCTGCGGGCGATCAAGACGCACGACGTGAAGGCACTGACGCAGATACCCCAGGAAGCCCTGTGCTCGGGTTCATCGGAGATCCGCAACTGGATCAGCATGGCAGGCGCCATCGGACACCTGCGCTGCACCTACGAAGAGTACATCCCGGTCTATCGCACCGCTGTCGGCACCGGCATTGGCCTGGGCTTCGCCGCATGGAGTTGACATTCGCCGGCCATCCCGGGACCGACGCCAGACCTATTTTCCCATCAACTTTTTACACACCATGATCATCGATTGCCACGGACATGTCAGTCCACCCTCCGACCTCTGGGTTTACAAGGCCAACCTGCTGTCTCACCTGGGCGCGCACGGGCGTCGCATGCCGGAGATCAGCGACGAGGACATCCTGCGCCACGCCAACAAGAAGGAAATGGCGCCCAAGGGCCATCTGGACATGCTCGACTCACTGGGCACCGACCTGCAGATGTTGTCTCCCCGACCGTTCCAGATGATGCACAGCGCCAAGCCGTCGAAGCTGGTGCACTGGTTCACCGAAGAGACCAACAACATCATCGCGCGCACAGCCCAGCTCATTCCCAACCGATTTGTGCCCGTGGCCGGTTTGCCCCAGGCGGCCGGCGAGCCGGTGGAGAACTGCCTGCCTGAACTGGAGCGCTGCGTGAAGATGGGCTTTCGGGGCGTGCTGTTCAATCCAGATCCTTATGAAAATACCGGCACGGAAGCGCCCGCGCTGGGTGACCGTTACTGGTATCCGCTGTATGAGAAGTTGTGCGAGCTGGACGTTCCGATGCACATCCATGCGACCGGCTCGCATTCTCAGCGTAGCCCCTACACCCTTCATTTCGTCAATGAGGAATCCATTGCAGTCTATGGCTTGGTGCACTCCGATGTTTTCAAGGACTTCCCGCAGCTCAAGGTAGTCTGCTCGCACGGCGGCGGCTCCATTCCGTACCAGATCGGTCGATTCCAGTCGAGCGCAGGGCGCCGTGGCGTGAACTTCCTCGATGGCATGCGCAACGTCTATTACGACACCGTGTTGTATTCCGAAGAGGCGCTGCGCTTGCTGATCAAGACCGTCGGCGCCGACCGCTGCCTGTTTGGCTCCGAGTGCCCTGGTGTCGGCTCCACCGTCGATCCGGCCTCCGGGCGCCAGCGCGATGACATTCGCCCCGTCATCGAGAGCTTCGAATGGCTGAGCGCGGCGGAAAAGCGCCAGATTTTTTCCGAGAACGCCCGACACGTCTTTGGTCTGCCGACTGAGAAATAAGCGCAATTATTGTGGTGTGGCCACTGCCGCACCGAACCCATCCCAACCGAAAGCGAATCCCCTCCATGAAGATCACACGTTTCAACGAAGGCCGCATCGGCGTCGTGGTCGATACCAGCCATTTGGTTGATGTCACCGAACTACTGGGTGCCGACCCGGCCGAGTGGCCGCCGGTGGCGCCGACCCGCCTGGTGGCGCAGTTTGATGACTTGCGCCCGCGCATCGAAAGGGCCCTGCCCACGTTGCCCCGCATCGCGCTACGCGACGTCAAGCTGCTGACACCCATTCCATGGCCCAACAAAGTCATCGCCTACCCGGTCAACTACCACGACCACGGGCGCGAGATGCAGGCTAGCTACCGGGCCGATCACCAGGGCTTTTTCCTCAAGCCCAATTCCTCGCTCTCCGGCGCCGGCGAGCCCGTGGTGCTGCCCAATGTGCCCAGTCGCGAGGTGCACCACGAGGCCGAACTTGGCATCGTCATCGGCAAGGGCGGGCGAGGCATCCGGCGCGAGGACTGGCGCGAGCACGTGTTCGGTTATGCCTGCCTGATGGACATGGTGGTGCGTGGCCGAGAAGAACGGGTGTTCCGCAAGGCCTATGACACCTTCTGCCCGGTCGGGCCCTGGATCGTGACCGCCGACGAGGTGGCCGACGCCACGCAACTGGAGATGAAGCTGTGGGTCAACGGCGAGTTGCGCCAACACGCCAACACCCGCGACCTGGTGCTCGACATCCCGAGCATGGTGGAGATGGCATCTGCGGTGATGACGCTGTACCCGGGCGACATCATCGCCACCGGCACGCCCGCTGGTGTGGGACAGATTCGAGCGGGCGACGAGGTACGCATCGCCATCGACGGCCTGGGCGAAATGACGGTGCAGGTGATTCAGGGGAGCCAGGGCGCCACGCCGGTGTTCGACAAGCCCTACACCCCAGACATCATCAAGCAGAAGTGAAGCGCCATGAAGAACCTTGACACCCTCTACGAAGCGATCGACGGTCTGAGCCTGGAAGGCGGCTGGCACCGCAAAACGCCGTCGCTGTGGCCCGAACCGCGCAAGAATTTTCTGCCCTACATCTGGCACTACGCCGATGTGAAGCCCATTCTGGAGGCCGCAGGCCATCTGGTGGACCACCGCATGGCCGATCGGCGCAACCTGACCATGACCAACCCAGTGCCGGGCAACCTCTACGCCACGGCACGCACCATGGTTGCGGCCTACCAATCGATCAAGCCGGGCGAATGTGCCGATTCCCACCGCCACACACCCAACGCGCTGCGCATCATTCTTGAAGGGCGCGGCAGCTATACGACCGTCAACGGCACCCGCGTCGAGATGCGTCCAGGTGACGTGCTGCTGACGCCGAGCATGAACTGGCACGCGCACGAGAGTGTCGGTCCGGACGAGTGCTTCTGGGTGGACGTGCTCGACGTGCCTTTGGTCCACCTGCTGGAGCCGATGTTTTTTGAACGCCACCCCAACAAGCTGGAGACGGACATCCACAACGTCGATGAGTGTGGCTTGGCGCTGCGCTGGGAGGAATCGCTGCGTCGCCTGGACCATGCCACGCCGATTCAGGACGGTGTGGCCGAGCGTGAGGTCGAACTCGGCTCGCCCGCACTCAAGACCATGGCGGTGCACGCGCAGCGCATGTCCAAAGGGTTTGTGTCGCGCCAGCATCGAACCTCCGCTAATGCCCTGTTCACCGTCATAGAGGGGGCGGGTGTCACGCAGGTGGGCGACAAGCAACTCGCCTGGAATCGGGGTGACGTCTTCGTGGTGCCGGCTTGGCAGCCCTACCAGCACACGGTGACCGCCGACACACACATCGTGCGGGTGAGCGACGAGCCGGTGATGAAGGCGTTTGATTTCTTCCGCCATGAACAGGTGTTGCTCGCCTAATGGGCAGCCGATGAGATGGAGACACTGATGCACACTCAATCGATACACCGACGGCCCTGGCTCCGTGCGGCCAGCCTGGCTCTGCTGAGCGCGCTGAGCCTGCCCGTAGCCTGGGGGCAGGGCGCGTATCCGGAGCGGACGATACGTATCGTCACTCCCTATGACCCGGGCAGCATGGTCGATGCCACCACCCGCCTGGTGGCCGAGGGGCTAAGCAAGCGTCTGGGCCAGCCAGTGGTGGTGGAGAACCGGTCGGGTGGCATGGGCATGATCGCCATGAACGCGCTGATGGCGGCACCGGCCGACGGCTATACGCTGCTGACCGATACCCCGGCCTCGGCGATCAACCCGACGCTCTACAAGGACCAGGCCCGCTACAACCCCAAGGTCGACATCGCGCCCATTGCCCAGTTCATGAAGTTGCCTTTTGTGCTGGCGGTTCATCCCAGCGTCAGGGCTTCAGACGCGAAGGAACTGGTGGCACAACTCGGCAAGCCCAGCGCCTACCTCAACGCGGTGGTGGCTGGAACGTCCACCGGTCTGGTGACCGATCTGTTCGCCATCCAGGCCGGCGTGACGCTGCCCCACGTGCCCTACAAGGGCGCTGCACCCGCCATGCTGGCTGTGCTCAAGAACGAGGCCCCCTTGATTTTTCTGGATGCGGCCAACCTTGCGCCGCACATCCGGGCGGGCAAGCTCAAGGGCCTTTTAATAACCAGCGAAACGCGCTCTGATGCGCTGCCGGATGTCCCCACCTCGGAGGAGGCTGGGTTTGCGCAGTTCAAGCCGGTCACCTGGTTCGGCATTTTTGCCCGTACGGGCGTGCCTGCACCCATCCTCAAGCAGCTCAACGAAGCTGTGCGCGAGGTGATGCAGTCCCCGCGGACCCGGGAGTACCTGCAGAGTCGAGGCGCAACATCCTCGGCCATGGGCCTGGACGAATTCCGGACTTTTTTCCATGCCGAAATAGACACGTGGGCCGAAGTCATTCGCAAGGCTCAAATCAAGCAATGAGCGTGCCGCCATGGCGGGACGCATTTATTAAAGAGGTGAGAGATGAAAGTTCTGATTGCAGGTGGTGGTATCGGCGGTCTGTCGGCAGCGGCGGCGCTGCTGCAACGAGGCATAGACGTCGAGGTGTATGAGCAAGCGCCGGAACTCAAGGAAGTGGGCGCCGGGATCCAGATCAGTCCCAATGGCAACAAGGTTCTGGATGCGCTTGGTGTGTTCCAGCGTCTGAAGGACTTGTCCTGCGACCCCGTGCGCAAGGAATTCAGGCTCTGGAACACCGGCAAACCTTGGCCCATGTTCAGTCTGGGCAAGACGGTGATCGAGAAGTATGGCTACACCTACCTCACCGTCTACCGGCCTGACCTGCACCAGTCGCTGGCCGACCGCGTGCGGGCGCTCAAGCCCGATGCCATTCACCTGGACAGCGGCGTTGCCGGCTGCGAGCAGGATGCCGGGTCGGCTACGCTGGTGCTGCGCAACGGCCGAAAGGTTCGTGGTGACGCCTTGATCGGTGCGGATGGCGTGCGTTCGGTCGTGCGCAACACGCTCTGGGGGGCTTGCGATCCGGGCTTCTCCGGCATGGTGGCTTGGCGTGGCCTGATCCCGATGGAGGTGCTGCCCCAGCACATGCAGGCGTCGGTCGGTTCCACCTGGATTGGCCCCGGCGGCCATGCCGTGTCCTACCCTCTGCACCGCTCCAAGATCATGAACTTCGTGGCCACCATCGAAGGCAAGCGTTGGGATGCGGCCGAAGGCTCCGTGATAGGCACGACCGAAGAGTGTCTGGCGGACTTCGCCGGCTGGCACGAGGACGTGCAGACGATGATCAGGAACAGTCCACGCCTCATCAAGTGGGCCCTGATGCAGCGCGACCCTATCCCACGATGGACGAATGGGCGCATTACGTTGATGGGGGATGCCGCGCATGCCACGCTGCCCTTTCTTGCGCAGGGCGCGGTGCATTCCATCGAGGACGGCATGGTGCTCTCGCGCTGCCTGGAAGGCGTGGCGCAGGCGGACATCCCCGCCGCGTTGAGCCGCTACGAGGCGGCGCGCATTGAGCGCACCAGCCGCATGGTGCGCGGCGCGACAGCCAACACCGAGCGCTTCCACAGCCGGGAACTGGCCACCGAAGATTCCGCCGAAAGTTACCTGCAGCGCGAATGGAGTGCCGCACCGATCTTTGAGCGGTATGACTGGCTCTACAGCTACGACGCCAACACGGCCCCGATCTGAAACGCGGCGGGAGACAACAAGGTGAATCAACTCCTCGAGGGTGTGCGTGTTCTGGACCTGAGCAACGTGCTGGCCGGACCTTTCTGCGGTTACCAGCTCGCCCTGATAGGCGCCGACGTGATCAAGGTCGAATCGCCCGACGGCGGTGACCTGGCCCGCCAGCTTGGGGCCGACACCGAACTCAATGCCGCGCACATGGGCACGTCCTTCCTGGCGCAAAACGCCAACAAGCGCTCGGTGGTGGTGGACCTCAAGAGCGCCGCAGGGCGCGAGACCTTTCTGGCCCTCGTGCGTCAGTCCGACGTCGTGCTGGAGAATTTCCGGCCTGGCGTCATGGCGCGCCTGGGCCTGGGACATGAGGTGCTGCGGCGCGAGCATCCGGGCCTGGTGTATTGCGCGATCTCCGGATTCGGGCAGGACGGTCCGCTGGCTAAGGCCCCGGCCTACGACCAGATCATCCAGGGCCGCTCCGGCGTGATGAGTATCACCGGCGGGGCCGAGTCCGCTCCGCTGCGCGTGGGCTACCCGGTGTGCGACACGTTGGGCGGGTTGATGGCCGCCTTTGCCATCAGCTCGGCCCTGGTGCGCCGCGCACGCACGAACGAGGGGGCCTTCATCGATGTGTCCATGCTGGACTCGACGCTGGCCGCCATGGGCTGGATTGTCTCCAACCTGCTCATCGCGGGCCAGGAGCCGGTGCCCATGGGGAATGAGAACTTCACCGCCAGTCCCTCGGGTACCTTCGCCACCGGGCGGGGCCTGCTCAATATCGCCGCCAACAAGCAGGAGCAGTTCGAGGCACTGTGCGACATCGTGGGCGCGCCGCAACTCAAGTCAGACGAACGCTTTGCCCAGCGCGAATCGCGCAAGCGGCACCGCCAGGCTTTGCGCGAGGCGCTTGAGGAACATCTGCAAGCGGACGACGCGGCCACCTGGGAGGCGCGGCTGAACCAGGCGGGCGTACCCGCCGGCCAAGTGCTCAGCGTGGCCGAGGCGTTGGCACAGCCCCAGGTCGCCGAGCGTGGCCTGGTGGCTCAGGTGCCTTTGCCGGTGAATGGCCGGGGACATGTCAGCCTGACCGCGAGCGCTTTTCTGGTGGACGGCGAGCGTGGCAAGCCAAACCGCGTGCCACCTCGACTGGGCGAACACACAGTCGAGGTTCTTCAGGAGCTTTGTCTCACCACTCCTTGACTTCACACGAATGTCACAAGCTATGAATGAACCCAAACCCCCACGTCCGGATGCCGAGGCTCTGCTTGCGCAGGCCAGTCAATGGTGGTCAACAGCCATCATCGACGTCCGCCCGAACGTGATCCGTCCGCGCGGACTTCCTATTCAAGACCTGATCGGCCGGGTCAGCTTTCCGCAGATGATCTGGCTCATGTTGCAGGGCGCCTTGCCAAGCCAGGAGCAGGCCGTGTTGCTTGAAGCGGCATTGGTGGCTGCCGTTGATCATGGACCACAGGCCCCTTCGATTGCCATCAGTCGCATGGCTGTGAGTTGTGGCCTGCCACTCAATGGGGCCATGGCCTCAGCGATCAATGCGCTGGATGACGTCCACGGGGGCGCTGGCGAGCAATGTTTGGCCCTGTACCAGAGCGCACAACGGCGACTTGGAGCGCAGTCGCTGTCGGATGCCGTGGGCGCTGCGCTTGACGACTTTGTGCAGCAGAACGGGAAGATCGTTCCCGGCTTCGGACACCGATTCCACAGCATCGATCCACGCTCGGTCCGTCTGATGGAGCTGGTGCGACTGGCACGCGAAGTGGGCACCGTCAGCGGTACATATGCCGACATCGGCTCAGCCATCGAAACCGAACTTGCTCGACGCACTGGCAGAACCCTGCCGATGAACATCGACGGCGCCACAGCGGTGATCTACGGCGAACTTGGATTCGAACCGCCCTTGGCGCGAGGCCTCTTTATCTTGTCTCGCTCCGTTGGCATCCTCGCCCATGCCTGGGAGGAATCCAACCAAGGGCGGCGCATCAAGGGGCCGATGCCACCCGCTATCCCTTACCGGTACACAGGGCCATAGGCCTGAACCGCCCCGGGAATCGTGAATGAGGGTTGGTTTAAGAGCGACTAAGAAAACCGCATCAGGGCTCGGACGCAGATGACGCTACAAGCCAGGGAAGGCAAGGTCCCATGAGTATCGATACATCGCTCGAAGCGGTTGCGCAGCTTGCCGAAGGCTGCCAACCACGCATCGGTGCGTTCCACGACCCAGCGATGGTGCCCGAGTCGGTCATTGCGTTCGATACCTTTTCGGGCGATGCGATCCATGATGCCTCGGCGCTTGAGGTGTGCCCGGCAGCCTGGCGCTCACGCAGCCGCGGCCAATAGGTCATGCTGCTGCCAAAGCCCAATTCCTGGGGACGATCCTCCTAGGAAATGCCGGTGCGCAGCAGGAACAGGATGCCGTTGAGCGCCATTTCGTCACTGACCTGTGGGCGTCCGACCTTGGTCGAAGCCGCGCTACCGGCCGCAGGGGGGTGCTCTTCTTGAACAGTGCTGAACTGATTTCTTGTTCTTATTTCGTCCCATGCGCCGTCAAACGCCGATCAGCGTCCAACGTGACATGGCCTTGCTAGTCACTCTTTGCCGATCATTCACGAGGAGCATTCATGCCCGTGCTCACCCTCGGGGCTCACCAGCTGCCCGCCGCAGAAGTCGCGCTGATCCGCAGCCTGGTCCGGCTGTTTTCCCACACCTCGTCCTTCCATTGGCGCTTCGTCGACAGCGGCCCGTGTGACGCGGTGATCGTGGACACGGAGCTTCCGCCGGCGGAGCTGGCGGAGGCTGGCCGGCGGGCGCGCGCGGTGCTGAAGGTCACCCGCGCCTACGCGCCGGGTCAGCCGGACACCCTGCAGCGACCGATCCGGGCCGACCAGCTCAAAGCCTGGCTGGAGCGCCAGGCGACCGAGCAGCGGCTGATGCGCGCGGCCCATGGCCCGCCGGCGCCGGCAGCGGCGGCAGGCGGCACGGCCAAGCCCGTTCACCTGCGTTTCAAGCTGCGCCGCTGGCCCTCGGCGGCCTTGCTCAGGAACGACCCGCAGCGCATCCGGCTGGCGACGCTGCTGTCGCGCCGCGCGCTGGGCGCGCGCGAGCTCAGCCGCATCAGCCAGCTGCCCGCCGAGCAGTGCCAGGACTTCGTGGACAGCCTGTGCCAGGCCGACCTGCTGGAGGTGCTGGAGCTGCCCGCGACGGCCAGCCCGGCCGCCGTCGCGGCGCGGCCAGCGCCCCCGCCCTCCCTCGCCCACGGCCTGATCAGCGGCATCCGCCGCCGTCTGGGCCTGTGAGGGGGCGACGATGAACGAGTACAAGATCCTGTTCACCGGCACCATGGGCGCCGGCAAGACCACCGCCATCGGTGCGGTCAGCGACCGCCCGCCCATCGTCACCGACGTGGCCAACACCGACCTGTCGGTGGCCAAGGCGCGCACCACCGTCGGCCTCGATTTCGGCCAGTTCACGCTGGACAGCGGCGACCGCGTGCGCCTGTTCGGCACGCCCGGCCAGAGCCGCTTCGACTTTCTCTGGAAGATCCTGGCCCGCAACGCGCTGGGCCTGATCATCCTGGCCGACAACTCGCGCCCGGACCCGCTGGCCGACCTAGCCGTCTACCTGGACGGCTTCGCCGAGGACCTGGCCATGCTGCCCTGCGTGATCGGCATCGGGCGGCTGGACAGCCACCCCGCACCGGGCCTGGACGACTACGCCGCGCTGCTGGCGCAGCGCGGGCTGCTGCTGCCGCTGCTGGCGGTGGATGTGCGCCGCCGCGAGGACGTGGTGCTGCTGATCGACACCCTGCTGGCCCAGCTGGAAGCGGGGCTCTATGACGAGGAAGCCAACGAGGAATGCGATGACGAACCTGCCTGAGACGACCAAGAACCTCGCCCTGCAGGAGGCCCAGCGCCTGCTCTACGACGTGGCGGGGCTCACCGCCGTGGTCGTTGCGACGGTGGACGGCTTCGATGTGGCCTCCGCCGTGCGCGGCGACATCGAGTCCTCGCGCATCGCGGCCATGGCCAGTTCGATCTCGGCCATCAGCGAGGTGGTCTCGCAGGAGGCTCGGCTGGGTCGCGGCAAGTCGGTGACCATCGATACCGAGTCGGGCTTTGCCGTGGTGCATGCGGTAGACCATCCTGAGCTGCCGCTGGTGATCAGCGTCATCGCGGACGAGACGGCGATGCTTGGGCAGGTGCTGATCCGCTCGTCGCGTCTGGCGCACCTGCTGGCCGGCGCCTGAGCGGGCCAGCCGGCGCCTGGCGACGCTGGCAGCGTCGAGACTGGCTCGGTTGAAGTCACGCTGGCCGGCGCTGCGCAACTCGGTCAACAGCAGCAGATGCATGCGGTTCCACACCCCGGCACGCCTGCCACTCGCGCAGCCGCCTCCAACAGATCATGCCGCTGCCAAAGCCCAGCTCTCGGGGAAGATCCTCCCAGGCAATGCCGGTGCGCAGCACGAACAGGATGCCGTTGAGCGCCATCTCGTCGCTGACCCGCAGGCGGCCGCCCTTGGGCGAGGCCTCACTACCGGCAGCAGCGGCGCGATCTTGCCCAGCAAGTCCGGCTGTTCCGCGGCCAGCGTGCCGGTTCATGGGGCCAGCGCCTGTTCGTAATTGCTCTGGGTTCGCGCCCCGCCGACGTCGAGTGCAAGTTTTCGGAGTTCCTCGACCTCAGCGGGCGCGAACCGTAGTGAATGGCCTGCCGCCCGGCTCTGATTTGAGCAGGCTCTGGCCTGCGCCGGGCCGCTCCTTCTTTTTCTCCCTCCTGTCTTTCTGTGCCTGACCTGGTACTGCTGCGCTTGGGCGGCGCACTGTGCCCGCCCGCCGTCGACTGTTCCTCTGTGAAGGGTCATGCCTGAAACGCCTGGCTGTTTCATATGAAAAAAGACATCAATCTATCGAAATTATTCGTTTGTCGAAATGTATTGCTTTGACTGTAATAGCCGCAGTCACTTCGCGGCGCAAGGGGTACAGGCCTCTTGCGCCGAAGGTGCTCGAACAGGCGTGGCGTGAACCATCGGGTCGTCCGAAGACCGAGGCTCGCGCCGCATGGATTTTCTTGATCAACGGAAAGTGGTTGTCAATGGATACCGATGTATTGGTGGTGGGAGCGGGCCCGGTGGGGTTGACGCTGGCGATCGATCTGGGCAAGCGTGGCATCAAGTGCACGCTCATCGAGGCCAAGTCGGCGCCCCAGTTCTTGCCCAAGATGGAACGCGCCAACGCGCGAACGATGGAGATGTACCGCCGCATCGGGCTGGCGGACCGAATCCGCGAGGCTGGGCTGCGAAGCGACTGTCCCATGGATGTGTTCGTGATCACCCGTCTCAACGCGCCGCCGCTACTGCGCCTGCGCTATCCCTCGGTCGACGAGGCCAAGGCCGAGTGCCGGGCGACCAATGATGGGACGGGCTCGCTGGAACCCTACCAGCTGATCTCGCAATACTCGCTGGAGCCTCTGCTGAAGTCGGTTGCTGAAGAACTGCCAGGTGTGACCGTGAAGTTTGGCTGCGAACTCGTGGAGTTCGAGCAGAGTGCAGAGGCGGTCAGCGCCGTGGTGAAGACCGAGCAAGGGGTTCAGACACTGCGCGCGAAGTACATGGTCGGTTGCGACGGCGGCACCAGTTTTGTACGCCGCACGCTTGGTATCAAGCTGCGTGGCGAGGGCGGCCTGCTGGAGCTGCGCCAGGCACTGTTTCGCTGCGATGAGCTGTTTGACCTGTTGCCGGTGGGCAATGGGCCCGGCCACGGGCGCCACTACCACGTGGCCGACGACAAGGCGACCTTCCTCATCATGCAGGACTCGACGGTGCACTGGACCTTGCATTCCGTCGTCGGGTCCGACGAGGAGATGAAGACGCAGTTCGAAAAGACGGTCGGCTTTCCGGTCAAGTACGAGATGCTCTCGTGCGCCCCCTGGAAGCAAAACCTGCTGCTGGCCGACCGCTACCGCGAGCGCCGTGTTTTCCTGGCGGGCGACGCAGCGCACCTGGTCATTCCCACCGGCGGCCTGGGCATGAACACCGGCGTGGGGGATGCCTTCGATCTGTCCTGGAAGCTCGCGGCCACCTTGAGCGGATGGGGCGGCGAGAAGCTGCTGGATTCCTATGAGCAGGAGCGCCGCCAGGTCGGTGAGCGCAACGTCGGTGCCTCGCGGTACGCCTCGGTGGGCCGGAGGAAGTGGCGCTCCATGTACCGCCCCAACATGCTCGAGGACAGCCTGCAGGGGCGGCAAACGCGGGAAAACCTCGCGCGCGTGGCCGACGTCGAGCAGCGCAAGACAAACGAGATGATCGGCGCCGAGATGGGATACCGCTACGTGGACTCGCCCATCATCATGAACATCCCGGGTGGGCCGGAACACCTGTTCCGCGAATATGTACCCACGACTTGGCCGGGGTCGCGCCTGCCCCACTTGTGGCTCAACGATGGCCGGGCGGTGCAGGACATCCTGCCCACCGATGCGTATGTGCTGCTCAAGATCGGCGGCACCCGCGTCGATGCTAGCGCGTTGCAGGCAGCGTTCGCCAGGCGCGGTGCACCCTACGCCGAGATCGAAATTCCGGACCGCATTGCACGCGAGATCTATGAACAGGACCTCATTCTGCTGAGGCCCGACATGCACGTCGCCTGGCGCGGCAATGCGCTGCCTGAGGACTGCGATGGCGTTGCGGCCATCGTCACCGGTCATTGAGCATCACCCCACGGAGCCCCGTCATGAACAACACGAAACAGAATCCAGGCTACCTGCGCATTGCCACCGAGGAGGCCTTTGCGCCTCCCGAGATGATCGACATTTACCGGCACATCCTGGCCAAGGACGATGCCGATCCGGGCTTTCGCGGACTCATGGGCTTCTACATGAGCAGTCCCAGCGAGCGCGCCCAGCACATCATGAACTGCCTGACCGACATGGACGCGCTGCGGCTGCGCCACATGGACGAGGCTGGCGTAGACATGCAGGTGTTGGCACTGACCTCACCGGGCGTGCAGGTGATGGACCCGGAAGTGGCGGTGGAGTTTGCACGGCAGTCCAATGACTACCTGGCCGACGCTATCCGGCGCCATCCCACGCGTCTAGCGGGGATGATTGCCGTGGCGCCGCAGAACCCGGCTGCCGCCGCGAAGGAAATCGAGCGTGGCATCACACAGCATGGCATGCATGCCGTGGTGATCAATTCGCACACCCATGGGGAGTACCTGTCGGATACGAAGTTTTGGGACATCTTCGCGGCCGCCGAGGCACACGACGCGCCCATCTACCTGCATCCCAACGCGCTGCCTTCGCCGATGTATGGGCTGTTCAAGGAGTCTGGCCTGGACGGCGCGATCTACGGCTTTGGTGTGGAAACTGGCCTGCACGCGCTACGCATCATCACCGCCGGTGTGTTCGACCGCTTCCCCAAGCTGAAGATGATCCTGGGTCACATGGGCGAGGCGCTGCCGTTCTGGGCCTATCGACTGGACTACATGCACGGCGCCACCGTGCGCTCCAAGCGCTACGAGAGCGTCAAGCCCCTGCAGCGCAAGCCCAGCGACTACCTGCGCGAGAACTTCTACATCACCAACAGCGGCGTGGCATGGGAGCCCGCGATCAAGTTCACGCAGCAGTTCATGGGTGTCGACCGCGTGCTCTACGCGATGGACTATCCCTACCAGTACGCCCCCGAAGAGGTGAGCTACCTCGATGCCATGGACATGAGCCAGGAGGACAAGAAGCAGTTCTTCCAGCTCAACGCACAGAGGCTGTTCAAGCTCAAGGCCTGAGCCGCCTCCTCCCTTGCGTCCATCACGCCCTCGAACAATAGAGGAGGCAACACCCATGAAGATCCGCAAACGAGGCTTTCTCGGCGCGCTCGGGGCCGCCGGCCTCGCGTTGGCTTGGCCTGCGGCGGCCCAGTCCGGCCTGGTCCGGCTGGTGATTCCGCTTTCGCCCGGGACCACCCCCGACATCATCGCGCGCGTCATCAGCCCGCTTCTGCAGGAGCGGCTTCAGACCAGCGTGATCGTGGAGAACAAGCCCGGCGTCTCGGGCATGTTCGGCATGGGTTCGGTCGCGCGGGCCACCGACGCCAATATGCTGATGATCGTGCCGGCCACCACCGTCACTCTGCCGCACTTCTACAAGAAGGTGGAGTTCGACGTGTTGCGCGCCTTCACGCCGATCACGCATGTGGCGTCCAGCTCGTTCGTGCTGGTGGTCAACAACTCACTGCCCGTCAACAGCTTTGCCGATTTCGTTCGCTGGGTGAGGAACAACCCAGGCTCCTTCTACGCCTCGCCGGGCAACGGTACGCACCACCATCTGTTCATGGAGAAGCTGCTGCTGTCGCTGGGCATCAAGCTCGAGCACGCGCCCTACCGGGGCTCCGCGCCCGCGCTCAACGACCTGATGGCGGGCCAAGTTCCGACAATGTTCCTGCCGATACAGGTGGCGGTGCCACTGCGCAGTGCCGGGCGCCTGAAGATCATCGGCGGCTCTCTGCGCGGGCGGCACCCCAATTTCCCGGACATCCCCTCGCTGCACGAGCTGGGCGCCAAGGAGTACCACGCCGACCCGTGGTACGCCGTCTGGGGCAGCCCGAAGATCTCGGGCGAGCAAGCGGAGAACTACCGGAAAGCCATCGTCGCCGCGCTGATTGCGCCCGACGTTAAGGATAACCTGGTCGGCAAGCAGGGGCTGATCATCAAGACCAGTACGCGCGCCGAGCTGCAGCGCATGACCCAGGTCGAGTCCGACATGTGGAGCCGCGTCATCGAGATCGCCCAGATCAAGCCCGCATGAACCCGGCCATGTTCACCAAAAACTGAGAGAAAGCACGCCCATGACAATCAAAGCAGCACTGGCCGGCGCCGGAGCCTTCGGCACCAAGCACCTGGACGGCATCCGGAACATCGCCGACGTCGAGGTCGTCTCGCTTGTCGGCAGGGAGATCGGCAAAACGCGCGAGATCGCCGAGCGCTACGGCATCCCGCACGCCACCACCGACCTGGCCGACAGCCTAGCCATCCGGGAGGTGGACGCCGTCATCCTCTGCACCCCTACCCAGATGCACGCCAGCCAGGCCATACAGTGCCTGCGGGCCGGCAAGCACGTGCAAGTGGAGAACCCGTTGTGCGACGTCTATGCGGACGGCCTCGCCGTGGCCGCCGCCCAGAAGGAGACCGACAAGGTGGCCATGTGCGGTCACACGCGCCGCTTCAACCCGAGCCACCAGTGGGTACACAAGAAGATCGCCGCCGGCGAGTTCAACATCCAGCAGATGGATGTGCAGACCTACTTCTTCCGTCGTACGAATATCAATGCTGCCGGCCAGGCGCGCTCGTGGACGGACCACCTTCTGTGGCACCACGCGGCTCACACCGTGGATCTGTTCGCCTATCAGTGCGGCAGCCCCATCGTGAGGGCCAACGCCATCCAGGGCCCCCTGCACCCCGATCTTGGCATCGCGATGGACATGTCCATCCAGCTCAAGGCTGCGAATGGCGCGATTTGCACCCTGAGCCTATCCTTCAACAACGACGGTCCGCTGGGCGCCTACTTCCGCTATATCGGCGACACTGGCACCTACATCGCGCGTTACGACGATCTCTACACCGGCAACGACCAGAAAATAGACGTCTCGCAGGTGGACGTGTCTACCAACGGGATTGAATTGCAGGACCGTGAATTCTTTGCCGCCATCCGCGAGGGCCGCGAACCCAATGCCAGCGTGCACCAGGTGTTGGCTTGCTACGAGGTTCTCGATCATCTCGAGCGTCAACTCTGACGCGCGGACCTGAGCAGGGCTGACGTGAGCGGGCGAAAAGAGGCGAACGACGCCGGGGCACCGGTGTATGCTGTGCGCCCTGCTTGCCTCCTATCGTCGATGAACATCTCGCTCAAGCAACTCAAGTGTTTCGTGGCGGTCGCCCAGCAGCAGAGCTTCACCCGTGCAGCGGAGGCACTGCACACAACCCAGTCGGCGGTCAGCTTGATGATCAGGGAGTTGGAGGGCGAGGTAGGCTTTCGCTTGTTCGACCGCACCACGCGCCAGGTGCTTCTGTCCAGTTCGGGCGAGATGTTTTACAAGCTCGCGAGCCGCTTGCTCAATGAGTTCCAGACCGTCTTGCGCGATGCGTCCGACATCGCGGCACTGCGCCGCGGTGTGGTGCGTGTGGGTGCCACCGAGGCGGTGGCCTGCTCGCTGGTGGTGCCGGCCATCGCGGCCTACCAGAGGCTGTATCCGGGCATCGACGTCCAGCTGGTCGTGACCCTTGTGCCCACCATGTTCCAGGCCTTGGGCAGCAGCGACGTGGATTTCATCGTTGGGCCTGATTCAATGAAGGATGAGGACATCGACCGCAGCATCGCGGCCGAGGAGTTGGCTCGAAGTCCGATATGGCTTTGGTGCCTTCCTGAGCACCGGCTTGCATCCGGCGGCGACGTGCCCTGGCGCTCCATGTTCGAGCACGATCTCATCATTCCTGCGCTGGATTTCACGACGCGGCTGACCCCGGCCATATTGGCTCATCTCGGTATGTCTGGCCGCAGCGATCTGGTGAATGGTAGCGACGGGTTGCGGCGGCCAGTAGGTAACATCACCGCAGCGTTCAGCATGGCACAGGCGGGGCTGGGTGTGACCTTTGCAGCCGCTTATACCCGGCCGCTGGCCACAGCCTTTGGCTTAACGGGCCGGCCCTTGGTGGCTCCGGTGCTGGATCGCGTGCTTATGCTCTACATGCGGCGCGGTCGGGTGATGTCGCCGGCTGCAAGCAGCTTTTTGGAACATTTCCGCGATCACGTGCGCTCGGTCGAACTGGGATGATCGATCGGAAGGTTGACCTTCGGTGATGGGAACGGACGCCGCCCCGGCTTGCCCCGTGATTGACCACGAGGTGGTCGCCCGTTGGCTGAGGGTGCCGCGCACCCGGGTGATAGGCCCACTCGGGTACGTATTCCTACTGTATTTAGATCATTCGGGTTTGATGTTGGCGGCTTTGATCACACGGCTCCAGGTATCGGACTCTTCCTTGGCCCGGCGGTTGAGTTCGACGCCAGAGCTGGTGCGCAGGATCAGCCCCTGTTTGCTCAGGGTGGAGCTGACCGCCGGCTGCTCGATGGCATAGGCCAATGCCGCACGGAAACGATCGGCCTGCTCGCCCGTCATTTTGGGTGAACCCCATACCCCGAACCAAGGCTCCGCATGGAAGTCCTTGGCCCCAAGCTCGGCGAGCGCCGGAATGTCCGGAAAACCCGGGTGGCGGTTGCGCAACGAGCTGCCGAGGATTTTCAACCGCCCCCCATCGCGCAGGGGAACGGCGGTCTGGATGGGCAGGAACATCGCGGCGATCTGGCCCGCGATGAGGTCGTTGATCGCCGGCGCGGTGCGCTTGTAGGGTGCGTGCTGCATTTTCAAGCCCAGTGACTGCAGCAGCAACTCCATGAAGAGGTGGTGGTCTGTGCCGTTGTCAGGCGATGCGTAGAAGGACCCAGGGTTGTTCCTCACCCACTGAACGAAATCGGCAAAGCTGTTGACGGGCAGTGAGTTGTTGACCACCAGCACAAAGGAGTTCGACGCCAGATGGGTGATGGGTGTGAAGGACCTCAGCAGATCGATGTCCAGGTCCTTGTAGAAATGCGGCAAAGTCACCGCGGTGGTCACCGGCACGATCATCAGCGTGCTGGGGTCGCCGGACTGGGCGACCGACCTCATGCCGAGGATGCCGGAGGCGCCGGCCTTGTTCTCTACCACCACGGTGCTGCCCAGCCGCTCCTGCAACACCGGACCGATCGCACGCGCCAATAGGTCGGGCGTGGTGCCGGCTGAGAAGGGGATGAGCAAGTGAATGACGTTTTTCTGGGCGTTGGCCAGTGGCGTGGCGCAGCATGCGATGGCAGCCGCTGACGAAAGGAATGTTCTGCGGTTGAGCATGGGTAGTATGTCTCCCGATTTTTTGATTGACAGCGGAGGGTCAACGGGGCGCGGTCACAGGCGGGCGAACCGGCCGTACTCGGAGGCGAGAAAGTCGTCGAAATTCTCGTGAGGCGTCATGGCTGAGTCGGACAGGGCGCGGTAGAGTCGCCCGTCGTGGGGCTGGGGCGGTTCGATGCCCTTGGCCAGATCCTTGGCCAGCTTGATGATGATCCGGCGCGCGGTCACGACAGGCGAGTCGGAGGGGACCAGCATCTCCCTCGATCGGTCGACGATTTTGCCGGGGCCGAGTCCGAATGCGCTGGGCATGTTCTCCTGCAGTGCGCGGTCCTGGTCGGTGATGGTCTTGATCCCGCTGAAGTTGACGCGTTTCTGGCGATCGCGGTCGAGGTTGTAGTTGTTTTCCTTCTGGTCCGTGGGCACGCAGGCGTCTATCACGTAGCCGTCCTCCAGCTCGACCGTGCGCCATTCCCGCGGTGGGGGAAAAGCGGGCCCTTCCTCGAGGTGGTCCCATTCCACCTGGGTGTAGGGGCGATCCGTGCGGTAGGCGTAGTTGAAGACCATCACGTTGTAGTCATCGATGGGCACCCAGACCCGGCCCGAACGCGGCGACTGGTTGTTGGGAATCTGGCTGAACATCGGCACGTACCATTGCGTCACCCGCCACAGGTATTGGCCCGAGTCGTCCTTGCGGCGCGCGCCATAGACGAGGCCGTAGGGCGTCTCCTTGACGCTCAGCAAGGGCGCCGGATCCCGGGTGGTGGGGGGAATATCGGACGTGAGATTCACGGGGCGCTTGATGCTCTTGTCGAAGTCGCGGTGCAGCCAACTCACGTGCGAGCTGTCGATCTCGCCTTCCATGCCCTGGGCCCAGTTGGTGCGCTGCAGCCAGCGGGAGACGTGATTCTGGGTGGATGGAACGCTGAGCCACTCGAAGGCCGGCAGCTCGGGCAGTTGGTCCTTCGGCCCCATATAGACCCAGATCATGCCCCCGGCTTCGCGCACCGGGTAGGCGGTGATGGCAGCTTTCTGCTTGAGCGCCTCCAGGTTGAAGCTGGATGGCACGTTGGGGATTTCCAGGCATTTCCCGTCGGTACCGAATTTCCAGCCGTGGTAGACGCAGCGCAGGCCCGACTCTTCGTTGCGGCCGAAGTACAGCGGAGCCAGTTTGTGGGGGCAGTACGCATCGACGATGCCAATGCGGCCCTCGCTGTCCTTGAAGGCCACCAGATTCTCGCCGAGGATTCGCAGGCGTCGCGGTTCGCAATCTGGCGTGGGTAGTTCCAGGCTCAAGAGCGCGGGCAGCCAGAACCGGCGGAACAGCTGGCCCATGGGGGTATCCTTGCCGACGCGGCAAAGGATTTCATTGTCTTCGTTGGATAGCATGTCTCTCTCCTTAATGGGTGGGGGGATTTGCGGGTGTACGCGGGTGAAACGATTTAGGTCAGCGTGTGGCCAATGTGGTTGGCAGTGCCTGACGGGTACGCTCCAGGGCGGTTTCAAGCGTGGACCGCGCCAGACCGGACGTGATGAACACGATGCGCGATACCCCGTCAGACGGCCGTGCGAGTGACAAGCGGGACGGTTCGTGCACCAGGTGACGCATGCCGTGGATGGCGTAGGGCGCATCGTCGTCATCGATGAACACCAGGCCCTTGAGGCGCAACACCTTGGGGCCGTGGAAGAAGGCGACGGTTCCCAGCCAGTTGCTCAGCAGGTCCCAATCCAGCGGCTCTTCGAAAACGAAACCATGCGATTCGAAGGCATGGGTGTGCGATGCCTCGACGGGCTGCAAACAACGTTGGTCGGCGTGTTCGTGGCAGCCGCAGAGGGGAGTGTCGCGTGGCGGGGTCGAAGCCAGGGGAACGTCGGGCGGGTCGCACAGTGTGCGCGGCGTGACTTCCTGCGAGGCCAGAATGCTGGCATGGCCATTCAGGTGCAGCAGCCGGTGGCGCAACTGTTCGACTTGCCCTGACTCGGCGATGTCCAGCTTGGTCAGCACCAGCCTGTCGGCCATGTTCACCTGGCGCATGGCTTCGTCGTGTTGATCGAGGCAATGCAGACCCAGGCTGGCATCCACTGCCGTCACCACGGTCGGGGGTTCGAAGCACGAGGCCAGCCCATGGTCGGAATACACCGAGGCGATGATGCCGCCGGGGTCGGAAACGCCGGAACTCTCGATGACCACGCGCCTGATGGGTGGTGTGGTGCCGCTGGCCGACTCGCGCAGCAGGCGGCGCAGCGTCGACCGCAGTTCGTTTTGCGAGGTGCAGCAGATGCAGCCGCCAGACATCACCTGAGCCTCGGTACCCATGGCCTCGAGCAGCAAGTGATCCAGGCCGATTTCCCCGAACTCGTTGACCAGCACGGCGGTGCCAGACATCTCGGTGCGCTTGAGCAGGCGCGCCAGCAGGGTGGTCTTGCCGCTGCCGAGAAAGCCGCTGAGGATGGTGAGGGGCAGCCGGGTGTCCATGGCGGTTACAGGTCCAGCGTGAGGCTCTCGCTGCGACTGCCTGAACAGCAGGCCATCAGGCGGGTGTTTTTCTGCTGCTCTTCGGGACTCAGCACCAGATCGCGGTGATCGGGAATGCCGGCCAGAACCTTGACCTCGCAGCTGCCGCAGATGCCTTCCAGGCAGGAATGCGGGATGTCGATGCCGGCGTCCAGCAGGGTGGCGAGAATGGTCGACCCTGGGGAGACGCAGAGCGTCTGGCCGCGGCGCGCGAGGTCGATGCGGAAACCGCCGGCCTGGGTCAGATCCAATGGGTTGGAGAAGCGCTCCGTGTGAACCGCTTCGGGCGGCAGGTCCACCGCGGCAGCCGCGAAGCTGTCCAGCATGCCGCCAGGCCCACAGCAGTAGAAGTGGGTGCCCGACGGCTGGCTGCCGACGATCCCCGCCAAATCGAGGTGATTGCCGTTTGCCGTCTGGTTGTAGTGCATGTGCACGTTTCGCGGCGCCAACGCGGCGATGTTTTCCTGCAGCGCGGCATGCGCCGGCGTGCGTGCGCTGTAATACAGCTCCCACGAGCGTCCCAGAGCCTGCAACCTCTGGGCCATGGACCACAGCGGGGTGATGCCGATGCCGCCCGCGATCAGCACAGTGTGGGGTGCGTCCTCCATCAGTGCGAAGTGATTGCGTGGTGCCGAAATGGCCAAGCGCTGGCCCAGCCGAAGTTCGTGCATCGCCCGAGAGCCGCCGCGCCCCTGCAAATCGAGCTGGACAGCCAGCACATAGCGGTGGCGTTCGCTGGGGGCATTCAGCAGTGAGTAGCTGCGGCTAAGCTGAGGTCCAAGTTGCACGTCCACATGCGCGCCGGCGGTGAAGGGCGGCAGGTCCTCGCCGCCGGTGGCGCGCAATTCGAAGGACACGATGTCCTGCGCTTGCAGCCGCATGGCGGTCACGACGACGTTGAGCGAAGATGTTGCGGTGCTCATGCGTTCCCTTCCTTCCAGTAGGCAAATCCCATGGCATTCCCCGTACCCGCCTCTGAGCGGTAGCAGGGCACATAGTCCGCTACGGTGCCGGGCCAGTTCAGGTCTGCCATGGCGGCAACCAGCGGGATCCAGTTCTTAATCTCCGAAGAGCCAGACTGCAGCAGCGAATCGTCCAGGGCCTCGAGTGGGGCCATGTCATTGGTACGCAGCGCGTCCAGCAGCACCCGATCCAGTGCCTCGTCGATCACGAAGTGGCTCAGTCCGCCCGAGGCGACCAATGCAATCCGCTCCTGGCCGGGCCAGGACTTGATCGCACGGACCACCGCGCGGCCGAACTCGGCACAGCGCCGCGCCGTGGGCTGGTTGGGTGGGTAGAACGTGTTGATGAACAGGGGCAGCGAGGGGATGGGTCGGTCTTGCATCAGCTGCCGATAAACGAAGCCGAAGGCGTGCGGGATCGTGTGGTTGCCGACTGGAAACCGTTTGAGCGCGGCGAGGTCAAAACCCTCCGCAATGAGCCGCTCGCTCAGGTGGCGGCCGAGTTCGGGCGCACCGGGATAGCAAGCACCCTCGGGGGGAATGTGCCCATCGATCGATACCGCAATGCCGGGCGGCATCTTTTGTATGACTTCCTCGTCGTAGCGCTGGTTCTCGATCTGCTCGCCCAAGTAGATCGCCAGGCCGGGGGTGTTCTCCTCTGCGAAAAACTCCCTTTGGTCATTGCCAAAAACGATGACGACGTCGGCACGGGCCGCTTGAAATACCTGGGCCAGTTCAGAGATGGCCGTGCGGCAGGCGGCGTGACGGGCCTCCCAGGCTTGCGGCGTGATGGCGTCCTCAAGCCCTTCGCCAGCCCGCAGCTGGGCGAGCTCCTCGAAACGGTACTGGCGGCCACGGTACCAGTGCGCGGGGTTGTTGCGGTCGGCCGCCACGCGCAGGCCCCATTGCGCAGGCGGGGTGGAGAGCATGGGGCCGTGCGAAGAAGCCAGGCCCAGGACAATGTTTGCCATGTTTGCGATGCCTGTCAGGTGGGTTGGAGATTGAACACCCGCGTGGCGTTGCCTTCGAAGATGGCTTTCTTGTCTTCGGCGCTGAGCCAGTCGAAGCCCTCAATGATGGCGCGCGTGTTGTCGAAGGTGCGGCCGGTCTTGGGGTTGATGGACGAGCCGACACCGGGACATTCCGAGCCGAACAGGCAACGCTCCGGCCCCACGGTCTCTATCAGCAGGCGCAGCGCGCTCTCGGTGTAGAGCACGGTGTCGAAATAAAGCTTCTGGATCGCCTCGAGGAAATTCTTGCCCTGGCGCATGCCGGCCGACTGGAAACGGCCGATCTGGTAGGGAATGGCGCCTCCGCCGTGCGAGACAACGATCTTGAGGTCCGGGAAGTCGGTCATGACCGAGGAGTTCGCGAGGCTGAAGACCGCGATCGACTCCTCGTTGATGAAGTGCATGGTGTAGGGCGTGCGTTCAGACATGGAGCCGGTGGCGTGGATGTGCGCCGGCATATCCAGCTCGCACAGCTTTTCATAGAGCGGGTACCAGTAGCGGTCCCCCAGACCGGGGGCCTCGACCCCGCTGTTCTCGAACGGATCGGGGTTGAGCAGAACGCCCTTGAAGCCGAGCCGATGCGTGCGCTCCAGTTCGGGAAACACCACCGAGATGGGGTCGCCAGCGGTTTGCGGCAGTCCGGCCACGCCGAAGAACTTGTGCGGCATCAGCTGAACCTGCCGGTGGATGATGGTGTTGACCTCCTCGCAGAACCAATGCACCAGGCGGCTGGGCTTCTGCGCATGCATCATCTGGAAGGGGCGGGGCGAGATCAGCTGCACATCGGTGCCCGCGCGCTCCAGCATGTCGAGATGGCCGACGGGAGCCATTTCCTTTTGGTTCATGGCGGCCAGCAATTCTTCGTCGCTGATGACCACCTTGCCGCGCCCGTGCGACCCGCGGTGGGAGATGATGTTGGCTTTGTACGCCCAGAGTTCGGCTGGTGCGCTGACGTGTCCGTGGCAATCGATGATCATGTGGCTAGGGTGGGTTGACCAAGAATGATCCACAATGTACAAGTGGGCTTTCGGCATCACAACAATGGTTCGCAATGGTTCGCATGCACTCGGAACACACGAGAGAGACACGGCTTGGCGGGCTCGATGACAGGCCGGATGTCGGTGAAACGCTGGCACACCTGCGCTTCATGATTCAGCGGACCTTGCAGCAGGGTCAGCGGCGGCTGCCTGCCGAGCGGGACCTGGCGGCGCAACTGGGCGTGGGCCGGTTGACGATCCGCCACGCACTCGAGGTTCTGGAGCGCGAGGGTGACGTGGTGCGGCACGTCGGGCGCGGCACCTTCATCACCAGCAACGCGGGGTCACCGCCGCCGCAGTTGCAGGCGCTCGCCCATGCGGGCGCCTTGGCCATCAACACCCAGGTCGGCCTCAGCGCGCGTGAACTCGTCGAGGTGCGGTATGTGTTGGAGCCCGCGATTGCCGAACTGGCGGCGCTGTCAGCTCGAGAGTCAGACCTGAATTTGATGCTCAGGTGCATGCATCAGCGCGAGGACGCGTCACGCCTTGAGGACTACGAGCACTGGGACTATGAGCTGCATATGGCGATAGCAAAAGCCACACACAACAGCATGTTGGTCGAGTTGCTGGATCTGGTGAACCGGATGCGGCGAACAGCCGTGTGGCGCAGTTTCCGTGCGCCCTCAATGGATGAGGAAAAGCGAAAAACATCCAATCGTCAACATAGAGAGATTGTGCTTGCCATTTGTCAAGCCGACCCTGAGCAGGCTTTTTCCGCAATGCGTGCGCACTTGAGACACCTGCGTCATTTTGCGGCTAGTGGCGTGCTGGATAGTGCAGAGAAGATGAAGTGACACAAGCGCCACTTCAAAGCGACGACGGACTCTAAGAGCGGCTGCCAGTGGCGAATGTTGCCCAGTGAATTTCCGAAGTGGCGTACGGTGCATTCGTACTTTTCCAAGTGGAGCGAGCCCGACCAGGATGGAATCAGCGTGCTGGAGCGGGCTTTAAAAAATCAGGTTGGCGCGGCCCGCATCAGACAGGGGCGCAGCGCATGCACCAGCTTCTTGATCCTGGATGCGCAGAGCGTGAAGAACACGAAAGGGTGCGCTGCAGGCGATGGACAGGTGCAAGTCCAATTTGAGCCGGGTGCAAAGCGTACTGGTCGATGCCGGCTACGTCGGGCAGCCGTTGGCCTTGGCGGTCGAGGCCAAGCTGGGTGCCCGCGCGCAAGTGGCCAAGCGCAGCGAACTGCACACCTTTGCCGTGATTCCCAAGCGCTGGGTGGTGGAGCGCTCGTTTGCTTGGCTAGACAAGTGCCGCAGGCTGTGGAAGAACTGCGAGCGCAAACTCAACACCAGCCTGCAGTTCATCCACCTGGCGTTCCTCGTCCTCCTGCTTCGGAGATCGTGAACAGTCTCTGAGGGAGGCGTAGTCCAGCTCGATGCGGGCCATCGCGCCGGACTTGAAGTTCTCGCTGAAGACGTCCGCCTGGGCCACCAGCTTCAGCAGGCCGTTTGGCCCAGGCGACCATCGCGATAGTCGCTCAGCGCCTGGTAGATCTCCTGTTGCGTATTCATCACGAAGGGGCCGTACTGCGCAATCGGCTCATTCAACGGCCGCCCGGCAATCAGCAGGGCCTTGGCGTCCGCGCGGGTCTCGAGGACGACGCCGTCGGCCTGGGGCTCGTTGGCCAGCAGGGCCATGCGCCGGGCCGGTACCGCCTGGCCAGCGACCGTGACTTCGCCCCGGTACACGTAGACAAATGTGTTGTGACCGGCGGGCAGGGTTTGTTCAAAGCGCGACCCGGCCGGCAGATGCACGTCCAGGTACAGCGGCTGTGTGATCTCGCGGGTCACCGCCCCCGTCACGCCATGGCTTTCACCCGCAATCACGGTGACAGCGACGCCTTGCGGCGTGACGAAACGCGGCAGCGCCCCGGCCTGGAAATCACGGTACCAGGGGGCGCTCATCTTGTCGCGCGCAGGAAGGTTCAGCCAGAGCTGGAAGCCTTCCATCACACCGTCCTCCTGTTGCGGAATTTCGGAGTGAATCACGCCTCGACCGGCGGTCATCCATTGCACGCCTCCGTTTTCCAGCAGGCCTTCGTGGCCGGCGCTGTCACGGTGCAGCATGCGGCCGGCGATCATGTAGGTCACGGTCTCGAAGCCGCGGTGCGGATGGTCGGGAAAGCCGGCAATGTAGCTTCGAGTACTTCAACGAGGTGCATCCGCGCTCGTCGCTGAAAATGCGATCACCTCGGGAGTTCAGGCGGCATCAAGCCGCCCAGGCGCGCCAGCAATCCTCGAAGGACCTGGCGCTACATTGCGAATAGGACGGGTCTGGGAATACGGGGGCAAAGCCAAGCTTCACTCTGGCTGAATGTTGGCACTGCGCATGACCTTCGTCCATTTGTCGGTTTCGCTGCGCAGCTTGCTTTGCAGCGCGGCAGCGCTGCCGTAGGTCGCTTCGATGCTTTGCTTCGCCAACTTTTCCTGCAGGTCGGTGTTCTTCAGGGCCCGCTCGGCGGCGAGGCTGATGGACTCTACCAAGGCCTGTGGCAAGCCTGCGGGTGCGTACAGGGCCCACCATGAGGTGACGTCGACACCAGGGAAACCGGCTTCGTTCATGGTCGGCACGTTTGGCAGGGCTGGCGAGCGCTTGGCACCTGTCACAGCGAGGGCCTTGATGCGGCCGCCGTCGATATGAGCCTTGGTACTGCTGATACCGGTAAACAGCATGGACACCTGGTCGCCCAGCACGTCGTTGAGCGCTGGTCCCACGCCTTTGTAGGGGATGTGAATGATGTCCGTTCCGGTGGCCAGCTTGAACAACTCCCCAGCCATGTGAGGCGGATTGCCGTTGCCAGCCGAGGCAAAGGCTAGCCGGCCGGGCTGCGACCTGGCCAGAGCGACCAACTCCTTGACAGAGTTCGCCGCCGTACTTTTGCTCACCACAAGCACCAAGGGCGCCGAGGCTACCAATGCGACCGGCTGCAAGTCCTTGATCGGATTGAAGGGCATGTTCTTGACCAGACTGGGGTTAACCGCCAGCGCCAGGTCCCCGAGCAAGAGCGTTGCACCGTCAGGCGCCGCTCGCACCACGTCCAATGCGCCGATGTTGCCGCTGGCTCCAGCACGGTTTTCCACGATGACGCTGGCTTTGAGTTCCGCAGCAAGCGCCTGCGCCAGATGGCGACCCAGGATGTCAGTCCCCCCGCCCGCCGCATAAGGGATGACAAGTTTCACGACTTTTCCTGGGGTGCTCTGGCTGTGGGCAAGTGGCGTCAAGGCCGTCAAGCCGATGGCGACCAGACAAAGCGCACGTCGGAAGGGGTTGCTCATTTCGATGGATCTCCTGATGGCATGGGATGCCCTCCAGACGGAAGGCAATAAATAGAACGTCATTCTGACGGTAAAAATATCAGCGATAAGTCCCATCTTGTCAAGAAAAAATGATCGAATTCAACACGGTAGGTGATTTCACCAATTATGAAATAGAACGGCGTTCTTTTATTCTTCTAACAAGACGGACAACCGCCGTCTTCCATTGATCGTCAACTCGGAGAACCAGCCCATGAACTTCACCCCCCTCGGACTCGACCACGTCGCCTACCGCTGCAAGGACGCCAAGGAAACGGCGGACTTCTACACCCAGTTGCTGGACATGCGCCTGGTCGCGGCCGTCACGGATTCGCATGTGCAGTCCACCAAGGAGTACTGCCCGCACATCCACGTCTTCTTCGCCATGCAGGATGGCAGTTGCGTCGCCTTCTTTGAGACTCCGGAGGAGAAGCCCATGGGGCGCGACCCGAACACACCGGCCTGGGTGCAGCACCTGGCCCTGCAGGTGGAGAACCGCGAAACCTTGCTGGCGGCCAAGGAGCGTCTTGAAAAGGCCGGCGTCAAGGTGATCGGCCCGAAGGACGGGCACCTGTGCGTGTCGATCTACTTCTTTGACCCCAGCGGACATCGCCTGGAACTCACGATCCGCAAGGTGGTCCCGGATGAACGCACCGAGCGCGATGCCCATCGCATCCTGGAGCGCTGGAGACAGACAAAGCAGCCGGTGCGTGACATCGAGATGGAGCACGGGATCTGATATGGGGACCCTGTCTAAAGAGCTTGCACTCGATGCGGATGTCATCATCGTCGGCGGCGGGCCTGTCGGCCTGGCGCTGGCGGGTGAACTGGGCTGGCGCGGCCACTCATGCGTCCTGCTTGAGCAGTCCGATGGCGTGGTGCTGCATCCCAAGATGGACGGCATCGACCTGCGCGTGATGGAGTTTTGTCGCCGCTGGGGTCTGGTCGAGGAAATGAAGAAATTTCCGTTCCCGGCCAACTACCCGCAGGACATGGTCTATGTGACCAGCTTCACCGGCTACGAGCTGGGGCGTGAATCGTTCGCAGCACCATCTGGTGGGGCCGAAGTGCGTCGTGACGGACCCAGCCCCGAATCCCGCATTCGCTGTCCCCAGAATTTCTTCGACCCGATCCTGCGGCGTTTCGCCGAGTCCTTCCCCGCGGCATCACTTCGCTACAACGCCCGCTACATCAGCCACGAGGTCTCGGTGGACCACGTGTGTGTGGAATACGAAGACGTCAAGACGGGCAACACGTCGAAGGTGCGTGCGCGCTACCTGGTGGCATGCGACGGCGCCAACAGCGTCGTGCGCCAACAACTCGGCATCGGCTTCCACGGCGTGGGTCACCACAATTACACGACAAACGTACTGTTCCGCTCCGAGGACTTGTTTGCCTACCATGACAAGCGGCCCGGCTATCGCTGGCTGTTTGTCGGTCCGGAAGGTGTCTACGGCACGATGTCCGCCATCAACGGCCGCGACGAATGGCGAGCCCAGCTGTTCAACGATGACAAGCTGGAAATGACGCCAGACGACATCCGCGTACGGCTGGAGCGCATGATCGGCCGGCCGTTCGAGTACGAACTCGTCTCCGTGCTCAACTGGGCCCGACGCGAACTGGTGGCGGATGCGTTCCGCAAGGGGCGGGTGTTTCTGGCCGGCGACGCCTGTCACGCCACATCGCCCACCGGCGGCTTCGGCATGAACACCGGCATCAAGGATGCCGTCGATCTGGCCTGGAAGCTCGACGCGGAACTGCGTGGCTGGGCGGGCCCCGGGTTGCTCGAGTCCTATGATCAGGAACGCCGCCCTTCCGCCACGCGCGCCGTGCGCGAGGCCAGCGGAAACTGGCGCCGCATGATGTCGGTCGGCCACAATCCGAAGTTGCTCGACCCCAGCTACGAAGGGGCGCTGGTGCGCTACGAGGTGGGCCGCCGCTTTTCCGCGACCATGCTGCGCGAGTGGTACAAGCTGGGCATCGATCTCGGCTACGTCTACCACGACTCGCCAATCTGCCTGGCTGACGAGACCTCGGAGCGTTCCAGCGTCGCCATCGAGGCCGATGAACTGCCCTCGGATACCGTGCCGCGAGGTTTCACGACGGACGGTGTTCCGCTCAACGCCGCCAACCTGCGCGAGTGGCAGCGCCTGCTGGTGCACATGGCCGAAGGCACACCCGTGAAGGTGGAGTGGACTGAACTCAACCCGGCCGAAGTCATGGTCTACCGTCAGACCAGCGCACCGGGTTCGCGCGCTCCTCACGTGTGGCGGGAAAACGGCAAGTCGACGCTGGACTGGTTTGGCCGTGACTTCGTCCTGCTCAAACTGGGGAACGTCGTGCCCGACAGTTCGGAGTTCGAGGCCGTGGCGCACGCACGGGGGGTGCCGCTGGACGTGATCAACTGCAACGAAGCCGAGGTGGTCGCGCGCTACAAGCGCAGCCTGGTGCTGGTGCGTCCCGACGGCCACGTGGCATGGCGCGGCGACACCTGGCCAGCGTGTGGTGCCGCTGCCTTGGTCGACCGGGTACGCGGAGCGTAAGTGCACGGGCCCGGCACCCGCCGGCCCGGTCAGGCAATTTGAATTGAAAGAAGGACTTCGTGGATCAATTTGTTGAAATCCCGGTGAAGCCGGGCGGCTTCATGGAAAGCCAAAGCGGAATCCAGCGCCGGAATCCAAAAATCTTCTGTCGGCTCGTCAGCGCGGTTGAGAAGCCTCGGACGGTCTTCGTACTCTCCCATCCGACCAGCAACTTTCACAGCCACTACCTGATCGAGCCCCTGGTTGCGCGCGGTGCGGCCGTCTTCCTGGTCAACACCCGCTACATGGCCAACGACACCATGCTGCTCATGGAGCGGGCCATCCAGGACTTGGGGGCCGGCATTCGCTATCTGCGGGAACTGGGCTTCCAGCACATCGTGCTGATCGGCAACTCGGGCGGCGGCTCCCTGGCGGCGCTCTATCAGGAGCAGGCCGAGCGCCTGACGATCCAGACCACGCCCGATGGACAGCCCTTCAAGCTGGAGGCGGCGGATCTTCCGCCGGCCGACGCGCTAGCCATGGTGTGTGCCCACCCGGGCCGAGCCGAACAGCTGCGCTCCAAGATTGATCCGGCCGTGGTGGACGAGCGTTACCCCGACCTGCGCAATCCCGAACTCGACATGTATGCGCCAGAAAACGGTCCGCCCTATGCGGCCGACTGGGTGGCGCGTTATCGCCAGGCGCAATCGCAACGACTGAGCCGCATCACCGACTGGGTGCTGGCGCGCATCAAGCTGCTGGAGGCCACCATGCCCATCGAGGTGGCGGACGAGCCCTTTGTCATTCACCGCACGCAAGCCGACCCTCGGCTGCTGGATTTGTCACTGGACGCCAACGACCGCAAGCAAGGATCGATTCAGGGCCAGGCCGTCTGGGCCAACAATGCCGCCAACGGCCTCGCGCGCTTTTGCACCCTGCGCTCCTTCCTCAGCCAATGGAGCCCAGATCACTCGCGCGCCAACGGTCCCAAGTGCCTGGCGAACACGACGGTGCCCGTGCTGGTGGTGAATCACACGGCCGATCAGACCGTATTCCCCAGCCAGATCAGTGACTGGATGACTGCGGCCGGTTCGCGTGGCACGCCATATGACTTGGTCGGCGCGCCGCACTATCTCGACGATCAGCCGGTCCTGCTCAAGGAGCTGTCTGACCTTTTGATAGACTGGTCCGGAAAGTAGTAGAAGGCATGAGAGGCGTTGGGCTTCCCGTCGCTGGCTGGGCGCCAGCACTCTCGTGCGGCGCTTGGTAAGGTCTTATGTCGAACAAAGAAATCAAAGGCGAAGCTGCGACCGTTGCATCCGTGGAGCGCGCCTTGGAGATATTGGATGCCTTTGAAGGCGCCCCCGCCTCACTGAGTCTCGCGGAGCTCTCGACGCGGACCGGGCTCTACAAGAGCACCCTTCTGCGCTTGATCGATACCCTCATCAAGTACGAATTCCTGATTCGTCAGGGCGACGGCAGTTACCAGATCGGCCCGCGGCCTTTCCTGCTTGGGGCACGCTACCAATCGTCGGTGATACCGGCGGAGTGGATCCTGCCCGTGTTGCGTGGCCTCACGGAAGCGACCGGTGAAAGCGCATCCTTCAACGTGCGAAGCGGTGACTCTCGGGTCTGCCTGCTGCGTGTGGACTCTCCGCACATGATTCGTGACCACACTCAGCCGGGCGATATTCGTCCGCTGGGCAAGGGCGCTGCCGGCAAACTCCTACTGGCCTTCGCCATGCCTGAGGATCCGATGTACGAGGCCTTGCGGCGCCACCCGATTTCATACAGCGATGGGGAGATTGAAGCTGAGATGGCGGGCATCGGGGTGCCGGTCTTCGATGTCGAGAAGAAGGTGCGCGGCGTCCTGACGCTCAGCGGCCCGCGTTCTCGCTTCACGCCCGTCAAGGTCAAGCAGATGGAGCAGGCCCTCTGGCAGGCCGGCATGGACTTGACGAAGAGGATCGGCGGGAATATGGATCACTTCAAGAGTTTGTCGGCCCCTTGAGGCTCAGCGCCTGGGGCCGCCAGGGCCTTGCGAGCTTGGCGACCGATCCGCCTGGCGTGCGAGCGGCCCGCGCCCATCGGTGATTCCTTCTTGCCTCAGACGCGCTCGAAGAGCGTCGCAATGCCCTGCCCGCCGCCGATCACATGGTGACCAGCGCATAGCGGCCGTCGATGCGGTGCAACTCGTGCAGGGCCTTTACGGTGATCAGCGCACCGGTGGCGCCGTGAGCTGCCCGCTGCTTTATGCAAGCCGACGCGCAGGCCGATCTGTTCGAGTACGTCGAGGTTTTCTACAACCGCAAGCGTCGCCACTCCACGCTCGGTTACTGTTCGCCGGTTCGCTTCCTACAGGACTGGATCAGTCAGCATGCCGCCCAGCAAGTCAGGGCTGCGTGAGAGCGACTCGCTGGAAGGCGAAATTCGATGGGCTCCTCAGGGCTGACCGCCCCCCCGCCGACGCGACAATATGCACCTTGCGCGCGCGTGGTCCGTGGCTGCGCTGATCACCGACTGGTCGGATCTGTCCCCGCCGCTGAATGGCGACCCCGCCGGGGTGGCTCATGCGCAGCGCCAACATGAAGGGGTGCAATTGATTTTCGAAGACCTGAAGGCGTTTGTTGTGGTCGCGCAGCACGGCAGCTTTGCCAAGGCTGCGGCGGACCTGTGCATTGCGCAGTCGGCCCTGAGCAAGCGCGTGCAACGGCTGGAAGGCCGAATGGGAACCGCTCTGTTGGAGCGTCGAGCGCGTGGCGTCGCGTTGACGTTGGCTGGCCATAGCTTTCTGGCGCGGGCCCAGCGGCTGGTTGACGAAGTCGGCGACATGGAGCGCAATTTGTCTTCCTTTGGCGAAACGCCATCCGGCGAGGTTCGCATCGCGCTGCCGCAGCGTACCTGCGGCTTGCTGGCACCGCCGGTGGTGCAGCGCTGCCTGCAGGAATTGCCATTGGTAAACCTGCAAGTGCTGGAAGGAACGCCGTCTAACGTGCATGGCTGGCTGATGCGGGGGGAGACGGACATTGCGCTGACCTACAACGCCAACCTGGGCACGGGCTTCGCCGTCAAGCCCTTTCTGGTCGAGCCTCTGTTTCTCTTTGCATCGGCGCAGACCGCCGCGGCCCATTTTGACAAGCCGGTACCTGAAGCCTGCTCGCTTGCCGAGCTGGCCACTCTGCCGCTGATCCTGCCGCGCAAACCCAATGTCGTTCGGGTGCTGGTCGATCGCCTCTGCGCGGGGCAGGCGATCCGACCGAACCTCATTTACGAGACGGACGGTCCGGCCACTATCCGAGGCATGGTCGAGCGGGGCATGGGCGTGACGCTGTTCAGCCTGAGCACCTCATGGAGCTATGCGGTGGAGTCGGGGCTTCTGGTCGCGGTGCCGTTCGCCTCGCCGCTTGTGAACTGGAAGATGTACTTGGCCAGAACCCGTCGGGACGTAGGCACGGTGGCGATTCAGCGGGTCCACGAGATCGTCGAGCACGAGTTGGAGGTGCTGCTGGAGAGCGGAGCCTGGCCGAACGCCAGGCGGATTATCGGCGACATGAATGGGCTGCTGCCTTCTTCAGATTCATTGCCATAGAACGGCGTGCGACAACGCCTGGGGCGGTTAATTCCTTAGTTTCTAATTCCGTCTGTCCATACCTCGTTTGCGGTACTTGAAAGCTCGGGGTTTACCTGGACGCCCTGGTGCTTTCTTTGTAGACTGGGCCGGTTAATTTACATCTGGTAAAAAATCAGAGGCAAGTCATGGGCGGATTGGCTGATGCGGAAAGTGAAGCGTTTTTCGAGCGAGTTGGGCAGTATTACGAGGAACCAGCGACGCTGTGTTGGGAAATAGCGGCTCGCGGCCACCTGCATTCCGGCTACTGGGATGAAGCGAACAGCCATGCCGAGCCCTGGGTCGGCCCGCTCCGGTTGACGGAGTGGCTGATTGAAAAAACGCCGATCCTCCCGGAACAGCGGTTTATTGATTTCGGCTCCGGCTTTGGTGCGCCAGCCATCTTGCTGGCCCAGCGCAAGGGGTGTCTTGTTGACGGCGTCAACGCCAGTCGCTACCAAGTGGCGAAGGCGATCACGGCGGCAGAGGAGGCCGGTCTGGCCGACCGTGTCCGTTTCCGGGTCGAGGATGCTCGCGCCGTCAACGTGGCAGACGGCAGCTACGACGGTGGCTGGTTCCTGGAGTCCATCTTCCATATGGGCCATGCCAAGGCTCTTCAGGAGGCCCGGCGGGTACTGAAAAAGGGCGCGACGCTGCTCATCACCGACTTCATCAACCATGAGCGGACCAGCCAAGAGTTTCTCGAATTGCAGCGCGACATTCTGCTCGCCGAGCACGGATCGTTGACCGCCTACCCAGGGCTGCTCGCCGATGCCGGTTTCGAAGTGGTTGAGATGATGGACCTGACGGAGGAAGTCATCCTCCGTGGCGATGCCCGTAATCAAACTGCCTTCAATATCCATGAAGATGAGATGCTGGCGGTCGCGGGGGAAGATTATCTTCCCTTCGTGAGGCAGGTCTCGGACCTGTTTGCGCAGAACGCAGGCTACGTCTTCATCCAGGCCCGCGCCGCTTAATCCCGGCTCCATTCACTGACCTCGCGTCATTCGCGCCCCCCTGTTGCAGGTGATCAACAGGCGCTGGGTGATGCGCGCCTGACGGACGTGATCTGTCACGACACAAGGCAAAGAAAGCGCCATGGACCAGCGAAAAGAGATTGCCATCGTGGGCATGGCCTGCCGCTTTCCCGCAGCGGCCACGCTCGATGAACTGTGGACCCTCTTGTCGGAGGGGGGGCAAGCCGTACGGGAGATTCCGCCGAGCCGATGGGAAACCGCGCTCGCCTCCGAGGATGGCGACCCGGTGGCCATGGCGCGCTGGGCGGGCCTGCTCGATCGCGTCGATATTTTCGATCATCGGTTTTTCGGCATCTCCCCCCGCGAGGCAGCGGCCTTGGATCCTCAGCAGCACATGCTGCTGGAGGAGGCGTGGCATTGCCTGGAAGACGCGGCGGTGTCGCTGGAGACATTGCGTGATCGACGCACGGGCGTGTTCGTTGGCGCCATGACCAGCGATCACTTGCAGAAGGCCGCCGGATCTGGCCAGGCAACGGACAGCTATGCGGCGCTGGGTGCCTACCATGGCCTGCTGGCCAATCGCCTTTCCCACCTTCTGGGCTTCACCGGGCCGAGTCTGGCGGTGGATGCCGCGCATGCCGCCTCGTTTGTCGCCTTGCACCACGCGGTTCGCTCGCTGCAAGCCGGCGACTGCGACTTCGCGTTGGTGGCTGGCGTCAACGTCATTCTTGATCCCTGGAAGCACCATTCCTTTGCCAAGGCGCGAATGCTGTCGCCCACGGGGCGCTGCCGGACGTTTGACGTCGATGCCGATGGCTATGTGCCGGCAGAAGGCGTGGGGATCGTCCTGCTCCAAACCATGCCACAAGCGCTGGAGGATGGCAGCCGGGTGCATGGACTCATCAAGGCCGTCGCTGTCAACCACAGCGGCATGACGGATACCATCACCGCGCCTTCCGCGCGCGCACAGCAAGCGGTCATTCGTCTAGCGCTTCAGGAGTCTGGGGTCACGCCGGGCAGCGTCACCTACGTGGAGGCGCACGGCACCGGGACGCCGCGCGGAGATCCTGTCGAGATCGAAGCACTCAGGCAAGTCTATGGACAGGCCGCCGGGGATGCGCCTTGTCTGATTGGCTCGGTGAAGAGCAACATCGGCCACCTGGAGCCGGCTTCGGGCCTGGCGGGACTGATCAAGGTGCTGCTGATGATGCGGCACCAGACCGTTCCCCAGACACTGCACGTCAATCGACTGAACCCCGCGCTGGATCTGGCGGGATCGCGTCTGCGCATCGCGACCAGCCAGACGCCTTGGCGGCCGGCGGAGCAAGGGGCACGCCTACGCGCCGGGGTCAGTTCGTTCGGGTTCGGCGGGGTCAACACGCACGCGCTGCTGGAAGCACCGCCCGCCATGGCGGCCTTGCATGTTCCGCCTGTCGCGACGTCGTTGCCCTTCGTGTTGTCGGCACGGTCCGAAGCGGCGCTGGCGCGCCTGCTGGCGCGCTGGCGTGTCTTCGTGCGGACCCCGGAGTTTGGCGCGCTGAGTCTCGCGGATGTCTGCGGCACCCTGATGCGGGGCCGGGCGTCCATGCCGTACCGCTGCGGATGGATGGTGGACAGCATCGAGCAACTCGCAACGCTGATGACCCAGGACAGCGTGGCGGCTGAGGGGGAGCGGCCTGACAGCCCTTTGCTGACGGGCTGGCTGGCGGGCGAGGACGTGAACTGGGGGGCGGCTTTTCCGACGCTGGCATTCCGTCGCGTCGCCCTGCCGCTCTATCCGTTCGAGCCGACGCCGGTGGCTACGGCGACCCCACCGCCGGTGTCCGAGCCGCCTGCCGAGGACGGGCAGGCCGGGCTGGCGGAGCGGACGGTGGCGTTTTTGCGTCAGACTTTGGCCGAGGTGCTGCATTCTTCCGTGGCCGCGATCGGCACGGACGAGCTCCTGGCGGAGGGGCTCGGCGTGGACTCGTTCATCAACATGGAGGTTGTGGACCGCCTGGAACTGCTGGTGGGTCCGCTGCCGCGCACCCTGTTGTTCGATCACATCACCGTTCATCGGCTCGCCGCCTACCTCGTTGAGCAGCACAGCGTGGCACTGGCCGAGCGGCTGCCCGGCATGCCCTCGACCGTCGAGGTGGCTGCGGCCAAGGCCACCGCTGCGCCACGGGCGGGTGCTGTCGCCCGCACAGCGGGGCCGCTGGCGACGGATGCCCGAAGACAGGACATCGCCATCATCGGTTTGGCCGGACGTTTTCCCGGTGCGCCGTCGATTTCGGCGCTGTGGGAGCTGCTGGTGGCCGGCCGGTCGGCCGTGCGCGAGGTCCCACCGCAGCGATGGGACGCGGCGGTGACCTGCGATCCGACAGGCCAGGATCCCGATCGAAGCTACACCCGCTGGGGAGGCTTCCTCGAGGACCATGACTGCTTCGACGCACGCTTCTTCAACATTGCGCCCCGGCAGGCCGCCCTGATGGATCCCCAGCAGCGCATTTTTCTGGAAACCGTCTGGGCGACCCTGGAGGACGCGGGGTACATCCCCGCCGACCTGCCCGAGCGGACCGGCGTCTTTGTCGGGGCCAGCACCAACACCTACGGTGCGTGGGCCGCGGAGGAAGCGGTCAGGGGCCTGGTCCAGACGCCGGACACCGACCTGTCGGATATCGCCAATCGCGCCTCCTATTTCCTGGACCTGAAGGGCCCCAGCATCACCGTGGACACCGCCTGCTCGGCATCGCTGACGGCGCTGCACCTGGCGGTCCAGAGCCTCCAGGCAGGGGATTGCTCCGCGGCCTTTGTCGGTGGGGTCAACCTGACGCTGCACCCCAGCCGCGTCCTGCAGTTCTGTCGCAAGGAGATGCTGCTGAACGGCCCCGACTGCCATCCCTTTGGGGATGGGGCCGGCGGCTTTGTCGATGGAGAAGGCGTCTGCGCGATCCTGCTCAAGCCGCTGGCCCAGGCCGTGGCCGACGGCGACGTCATCCACGGGGTGATCAAGGGGACTGCCGTGAACAGCGGTGGTCGCACCAGCGGCTACACGGTGCCGAGCCCCGAGGCTCAGGCGCGCATGGTGCGCGAGGCGCTGGAGCGGGCCGGGGTCGATCCCCGCACCATCTCCTATGTGGAGGCCCACGGCACGGGAACCCGCCTGGGCGATCCGATCGAGATCGAGGGGCTGACGCGCGCCTTTGGGCTCGCCCGCGCCGACGGACCTACCTGCGCGATCGGCTCGCTGAAGGCCAATATCGGCCACCTGATCGCCGCCGCCGGCATGGCCGGCCTGGCCAAGGTGCTGCTGCAGATGCGCCATCGCACGCTGGTGCCGTCCCTGCATGCGCAGCCGCCGAATCCGTTCATTCGCCTGGAGCAAAGTCCTTTTCACGTGCAGAAGGCGGTGGCCGCTTGGCTACCGCGCGGGGAGGCGCCGTTGCGCGCCGGGGTCAGTGCCTTCGGTTCGGGCGGGGCCAACGCCCACGTGATCGTGCAGGAGGCGCCGCCTCGCGCGCCGTACCCGCGAGTGGACGATACGCTCTGCTTGGTGCCTTTGTCGGCACGTACCGACGAGCGCTTGCGTGCCTGGGCCGAAACCCTGCGCGACCATCTGCGGCGGGAGGTGGCCGCGGGCCGGGCCCCGCGACTGGCTGACGTCGCGTACACACTGCAAGTCGGGCGCGTCGCGATGGCGGCGCGCGCTGCGCTGATCGCGCGGGATCTGGACACGCTGATCGAGGACCTGGGCGTCCTGGCGGCGGGCGCAGTGCTGCCAGCGCACTGCTATCGCACCGGCATGGTCCCGACCACGACGGCGCAGACGCCGCTGGATTTGCTCGACGCCACCGCCCGGCGCTGGATCGCGGGTGACGCGGTGGATTGGGCCCGCCTGCCATCAGCGCCGCTCGGACAGCGCATCCCGTTGCCGACCTATCCCTTCGCCCGTACGCGTCATTGGCTGACGCTGACCGATGCGGTGGCGAAACAGGGACCGCACGACGCCGCACCGTCACCCGGCGGGGTCACGGCGACGACCGAGCCGTTGGCGCTGGTCTGCGCGCGCCCCATCTGGGCGATCGCGCCGCCACCCAACCCGCCCCAGGGCCTGGCCTCCAGCCCGCGTTGCCTGGTGTTCGCGGGCGACGGCGCGGAACGGCCGCCGCGTCATGCCGATCAGCTGTGGATTCGGCTCGGCGATGCCTGGACCGAGGAGGGGGAGGGCCGCTGGACGATCCGTGCCGATCAGGAGGAAGACTTCACCCGGCTGTTCGAGCGCCTGGCGGCCGAGTCCCTGACGCCGGATCACATCGTGTGGCTGGCCCCGGGAACAGGCGCAACCCCGTTGACCAGCCCGCCAGAGAACGCGCTGCGGCCGGCGTACCTGTTGGTTCGCACGTTGCTGCGCAAGGGCCTGAGCCGGGCGGTGTCGCTGGTTTTCGTCTATCCGGGCTGGGTCGGCGACGGTCATCCGCAGCATGCCCCCGTGGCGTCCTTTCTGCAGGCCGCGCAGCGCGAAAATCCGCTGCTTCACCCGCGTTGCATCGAGTGGGATACCCAGGGCCTCGGCGGCGACGGGAAGGACGTCGATGCCCTGGCCCTCGCCTTGCGCGAGATCGTCACCGGTGACCCGCAAGACGGCGTCGTGCGCCACGGTCTGGGCCAGCGCTGGCTGCGTCGATTGACGCAGTTGGAACTCGCGCCGGGCCAGGGCCATGTTTGCGCCGACAGCGACGTGATCCTGATCTCCGGTGGCTTGGGCGGGCTAGGCCTGACGCTGGCCGCGCATCTGGCCGGTCAAGCACGGTGCCGGCTGGCCCTGGTGGGTCGCAGCGCGCCGACGGCGTCGGCGCAGGCGCGCATCCGGTCCCTGGAAGCGGCGGGCGCCAGCGTTCTGACCGTGCAAGCAGACGTTGGCGATCCCGTCGAGGCCGAGGCGGCGGTGCGCCGCGTCCGCGAGCGCTTCGGCCGCATCACCGGGGTCATCCATGCCGCGGGCGTGAAGCGTGACGGCGCCTTGTACGGCAAGCCCTGGGATGAGGTCGCGCAGGTGTTGCGGGCCAAGGTTTCGGGAGCGATGCAACTGGATGCCGCCACCCGTGGCGAGCCTCTGGTTTTCTTCGCCCTGTTTTCGTCCATCAGCGCGCTGATGCACAACGACGGGTTGACGGACTATGCCTATGCCAACGGTTTTCTGGATCACTTTGCCGACTGGCGGGAGAACCTGCGCGAGCGGGGCGAGCGGGCCGGCCGGACCGTGTCGATCAACTGGCCGTTTTGGGAGCAGGGCGGCATGACCGTGAACGCCGAGGCCGCAGCCGAGATGCGCGAGGCGAGCGGCCTGGCGCCGCTGCCCAGCGCGGTGGGACTCGCCCTGTGGGATCAGGTGCTGGCCAGCGGCGAGTCGCGCTGCGTCGTGCTCTACGGCGATCGGGCGCGGTTGGCGGGTCTGCTGGAGGCTCCGACATCGGCATCAACATCAACATCAACATCAACATCAACCTCGGCACTCGCGAACGGGCCGGGCGAGGCCGTTGCCGCGCAACTTCCCGTGGCTTGCGCGTCGTTGGTGGAACGTTGCGCCGCCCATGTGCGGACGCAGGTGAGCGTCGTGACCGGGGTC
>Ga0255338_1000635_pt1 | contig 95863 bp, 77 predicted proteins | sample MeOH1_35cm_T4_19_FD_203715 | JGI IMG/M metagenome (GOLD analysis project Ga0255338, IMG submission 203715) | Sandy soil microbial communities from University of British Columbia, Vancouver, Canada - MeOH1_35cm_T4_195 | ecosystem: Engineered > Artificial ecosystem > Sand microcosm > Unclassified ...
CCCGGACCAACCGGATCGCCTCTGCCTTGAACTCCTCCGTGAAGCTCCGTCTCTTCCTGCGTTCCATGGACACATCCTCTCGTGTTTCGACTCATCGGGGGTGTCCACAAAATCGGGGCAGGCTCACCAGGCACCGCGGGCGCGTGGGCATCTTGCGCAAGCTCCGCCATGACTACGTGGGTGCGGCACAGCGCGCGTCTCTCAGTTTCATTGACGGCAAGGGCTCGCACGGTGTCGTGGACGCAGTGAACCTGCGCGAACTCACCGCGGAGGAGGAGGCCGCGCTCGAAGCAGGCAATTGGCCTCCACAAGTGCGGCGCACTTTGGAGGACGAGGAGCGCGAGCTGGATCGCCCCTCGAGCTTAATGCAGACGCGCTTCTCGCGAGAAGACCGCACCCGGCGACCGCCTCGCGCGGATGTCCAGGCTCTGTGGAACGCGGCGAAGGGGTTGGACGACCCCTCACTCGCCATGGACTCCTCCACCGAGTACCTCTTCAAGCGCATCTTCCCTGCGGCACGGATTGACGTGGGCAGGCTTGCGATGACGGGGGTGGCCCGGTGGTTGCCGTCGTACGCGGAAAGGCCGTGCACCTGGTGGGGCTCACCTCGGCTGGCCGACATCTACCGGCTGGCCGTCCGCGCCTACGAGCCGAATGGTGTACTCGGAGCGCTGTGCGCCGTGGCGACCGCCGAGGCGGTGAGCGTCAAGACGGGGCAGCCCATCAGTCGGCAGATCGTGAAGTGGCTGCGGCCTTGGCGCACGGATGGCCTCCTGCTCGCGGATGAGGCGGGGCTGGCGGTACTGCAAGGGCGGGCGCCCGAAACACTCAAGGTCATCGTCATCGCGGACCACGCGCTCAACTTCATCGTGAGCTGTGCGGCGCGGAGTGCGCCCGTGGGAAGCTCGAATGCGGAACTGGGCATCATCGGGCTCGCCAGTGGTGTCCACGTCGAGGACCTAGCCTCTGTACGCTGGCCTCGAGGCGTCTCTGCCGTGTATGCGCCGCCGAAGGCAGGGGCGGACACGCGCGCGATCCTCAAGCGCTTGCGCCGGGTTCTTGGTCCAGAGGTTTCGGTGACCGACATGGCCGACGTCATGGCGCGCGCTATGAAGTCCAGCGCAGCGACTCCCTGAACAGGAGCAAGGGCTGTTTTCGGCCTTGTCGTGTTGGGTAATTTGTTGGGTAATTCGGACTGCCATCGGCGGCCAAGTAGGGCCAGAAGAGGCCAAATTCCACAGTAATTCTGGTGGCTTACGATAGAGGGCCGAGAGGACTCCACTCATTCGTAATCAGTAGGTCTCCGGTTCAAATCCGGATGTCGGCTCCAGAAAAATCAAGCACTTGAGGGCCGGTTGCGAGAGCAGCTGGCCCTTTTTCTTGGCGCTGTCCGGCGACCAGGGTGATGCCTCTGGGGCTGGAGGGGCAGGGCTTGCCGCTACCCTTCCGCGACGCCGCACAGCCAGGGGCCATTTTCCTCGGAGGGGAGGGTGTTGCAGGTGCGGCTGGGTCCGCACGCCTCTGGATTCTTGGGATCACACGGGCGTCGGCATTTCCCCTGGTCGCAGAGGAGGCCCTGGGGACAGCGCTTGTCCGCCCCGTCACACGGTACGTGACACTCCAGTTTGGCCCACTGTGCAAGCCCGGGGCGGAAGGAAGCCGTGCACTGCTGGCCCGAGGGTCAACTAGGATGGCGCCGCTGGGGCCCTGCTCCTGGCCGGAAAGGATGCCATGCCATCACCTGTGGCAGAGCTGACAGAGGAACAGGTCACCGAGCTTCGAGAGGCGTTCTCCGCGCACGACAGGGACGGCGACGGTCGCATCACCCTCCAGGAGCTCCGACAGACGCTGGAGCGTCTGGGCGAGGAGCCGACCGATGCGGAGCTGAGGGTCCTCATCGTCAAAGCCGACGCCGACGGCAACGAGATGATCGACTTCGCGGAGTTCCTCGCCTTCATGAGCCGGAGAATGAGGGAGCCCGGCGCGGGGGATGAAATCCGCGAGGCCTTCGACGCTTTCGACAGGGACCGTGACGGTCTCGTCTCGATCGACGAGCTCCTCCAGGTCATGGAGAGGCTCGGGGAGAAGATGACCCGCGAGGAGGCCGAGGCCAGCCTCCGGCGGGCTGACAGCGATGGCGATGGCCAGCTCACCTACGAGGAGTTCGTCACGTTCATGATGAGCTAGAGGTGAGCTCTCCGGCTCACTGGGGCACCTGGCGCAAGCTGTCGAAGTCACCTCGGAGTGCCTTCAACGCCGCCTTCTCCGCATCGATCTCTCCCTGCGTCCGCAGCCCGAGGCGCCGGAGAATGGGCAACGGAGGACACCATCCCTGGAGGCCATGCTGGAGGAGGAAGCCCGCCACGACGCCCGTGAGCAAGAACCACCTCCGGTGGACAGTGGTGCCCAGGAGCAAACTCAGGAGAGCAATGGAGGCGGCATTCACTTCCAGGGCCCGCTCCACGTCCCATTCTCGTTCCAGCTCCTCGATGCGGCGGGAGATCTCTGTCTTCGGCTGCCCGGCGTAGCGGGCCGCACGCCTGGCGATCTCTTCATCGCGTTCGCGGTTGAGCTCCGCGGCGCTGCTCTGGCGTACGCGGTCCTCGGTTGGCTGGGTGGCAGGCGTCTCCATGAGCACCTCGGCGTTTAAGGGACCTGCCTCAAAGCTGAGCGCTCCAGCACAGCCCGGCCACCCGGCAGCAGCGGCGAAGGGGATGGGACGCCAGCCCGCTTGCCCAGTGGGCGCAGGTGCCTATGCCATGGCGCTCATCTTCCGGCAGGATTCCGCGCACCGGCGGCAGGCGTCAGCACATGCCTTCATCACGGCGTCGTCACCCATCTTGTCGCACTCGATTGCGCACTTCTCACATACCTCGGCGCAGACGGCGCAGGTGCGTGCGTGCAGCGCAGAGCCGCGAAGCATGAAGTCCGCGCTCGTCTTGCAGATCTGCACGCAGTCCTCCAAGAGCCGGATGTGATCCGGAGCGGCGTGCTTTCCGCCCTTCTGGAGGCAGTACGTCACCGTCTGCAAGCAGATTGCCGAGCACGACAGGCAGTTGCTGATACAGCCCTTCATCTCGCCGGAGAGCTGAATTCCCCCGGCAGGAAGAAAGGGTTGAATGGTCGGTCGCTGGGTCTCTAGCTGAGCCATGGTCGTCTCCTGTTCTGGCTGGGCGGGCTTTGGCATCCGATGCCGCAAGCTCCATCAAGGAGGTGGGGGGCATGGCGGGTTGCGGCAAGTGTGATGATCTCCATCTCATCTCCCAAGGGCTGGCCCGACGTGCAACCAGGAGGACAGGTGTCTGGATGGCCCTCTGTTAGAGCGTGGGGTGCCGCAACCGCAGCGCATGGGTGGTTTGCAGGTTGCGAACCCGGCGCGCGGGCTGGAACATGGGAGTCATGTCCGAGCCCCTTCGCACCCTGATCACCCGCTGGCGTGAGGACGCGGGCGGTACCTACCGCTCGTGGTTTCTCTGGGAGGAGCGGCTGAAGAACTTCCGCTCCATCCGGCGGGGCCTGGCCACGGTGGTGGAGGAGATCGAGAAGGGCACCTTCGGCAACGTCTACAAGGGCTCGTCCCTGGAGACCGTCGTGGAGTCCGTCGCCGAGCAGCGCCAGATCTTCAAGGGCGCCGACCACGCCTTCCTCTGGAAGCCCAAGCTGCGCATCCCGGACATCTACGAGTCGCCGGACAACCAGCGCGCCTTTGGGCGCTTCCTCTCCGCGTGCGCCTGCTGCGATGACGGTCAGGGGCTGGTGACGGCCATTCGCCAGCTCGACGAGCACAAGATCAAGGGGCTGGGGCCCGCGGCCGCCAATCTCCTCTACTTCCTGCACCCCACGCTGATGCCGCCGTTCAATACAGCCATCGTGAAGGGCTACAACGCGCTGACCGGCGCCAACGTGAAGCTGGGCAAGTGGGCGGAGTACCTGGCCATGCGCGAGGGCATCCTCCGGCTCAACGCGGAGCACCGGGAGCTGCTGTCCAATGATCTGGGTGCCATGGGCGGGCTGCTCTTCGACATCGGCAGCGGGCGGTATGCACCGCCCCCCAGGGACGAGGACGCCACGGCGCGTGCCGCGTGGGAGGAGGACCTGGCGCGGGTGCGCACGGAGGCCGCCAGCGCACGAAAGGCGCGCGAGGCCGCTCAGGCCGAGGATCTCACCCATACCCAGGTGCAGGGCTGGCTGAGAGACCTGGGGCGGGCGCTCGGCTACGACGTGTGGGTGGCCGCCAACGACCGGAGCCGGCAGTACGGGGCAGGCCCGCTGGGAGATGGGTGCCTGACGGAGCTGCCCCAGCCGGTGGCCACAGCCCCAGGCAGTGAGGCGGTCCGCCTCATCGACGTGCTGTGGCTGGAGAAGGGGAGGGGCGAGGTGGCTGCGGCCTTCGAGGTGGAGCACACCACCTCCATCTACTCGGGCATCGTGCGCCTGCTGGACCTGGCGCTGGGAGTGCCGTCATCGACGGCCCAGGGCCTCTTCCTCGTGGCCCCGGACAGCCGTGAGGAGGACGTGCGGCAGCAGCTCGCCCGTCCCGCCTTCCGTCGCGTGGCGGATCTCGACGTGCGCTACCTGCCTTACGGAGAGCTGGAACGTCACCGCGAGGCGATGGGCCGCTTCGGGCAGGGGCTCAAGGCCGTGGAGGCGGTGGCTCGCCGGCTCCAGCCGTGAGCCTCCCCTGGCACACGACTACGGGTTGCATCCTCGTCGGCACCTCGGAGGAGCCGAAGCGGGCCTCCTTGATGGCCTTGAGCTCCTCTGTGCGAAGGATGAGCACGCCTCCAAGGGCCGAGCTTTGTGCGCTTCACGACCGGTCACGCAGGACTTTCGCACCGGCACCAGGTGGTGCAGCTCTTGCGCATCAGCCCAGTCTCCCTGAGGGCAAGCCTCATCACGCCAGGATGGTTGCCTGATGGCTCGCCCGTTGCACCCATGAGGGGTTCTGCTGGTGGCATTCCCACCCGCTCTCACGGGAGGCAGGAATCATGAATCGGACGAGTCTGCTGGCCTTGGCGGTCGTTGCATCCTCCATCGTGGCGTGCGCCACGCCTGGCACGAAGCCTCAGGACATGAGCGCGGCAGGCCATGAAGCGGCGGCAAGGCAGGAGGAGGGGGCTGCGACCGAGCATGCGGCGCAGTTCGACCCCAACGCTCAGTCTTCCTACAGCAACTGCTCACCCTCCGCTCAGAACCGGGCCGTCTGCTGGACGTCCACCGTCAACCCCACGAGCAGCCACCGCAAGGAGGCCGAGCAGCACCGCTCAGCAGCTGTGGCCCACCGCGCGGCCTCACAGAAGCTGATCGAGGCGGAGGCTGCTGCCTGCGGTGGTGTCGCGGAAGAGGATCGGGTTCAGAGCCCCTTCTCTCATCGCGATGACATCCAACGCGTCACGCTGGATGACCGGCAGGCCGAGCGGCTCACCGCGAAGGAGCCCGCTGGCGCCACCGTGTACTTCCGGGCCGTTCCTGGCCTGACGCAGGAGTGGCTCCAGCGGATCGTGGACTGCCACATCGCCCGCAACGCCTCCATGGGGTTCAACGTCCCCGAGATGCCGTACTGCCCCTTGGCGGTGCAGGCGGTGACCGCGCGCGTGAGCTCGGTGGGCAATGGGTTCGCGGTCGAGCTGCGCGCGCAGACCCCGGAGCAGATCGCAGAGCTGCGCCGGCGCGTTCAGGTGCTCGGGCCCGTGGCGCAGTCCACCCGCTGAGGCTACGAGGACAGGCATGAGCCCGAGACTGACCTTCTTTGGTGGCGCTGGGACGGTGACCGGATCGAAGTATCTCGTGGAGTCAGAGCGCGGGCGCTTCCTGATGGACTGTGGCCTCTTTCAGGGCCTGAAGAGCCTCCGCCTGCGAAACTGGGATGCGCCACCCTTTGATCCGGAGGCGTTGGACGGGGTCATCCTCAGCCATGGCCACCTGGACCACTCGGGCTACCTGCCGGTGCTCGTGAGGAATGGCTTCCGAGGGCCCATCCACTGCACGAGCGGGACCCAGGATCTGGTGAAGGTCCTCCTGCTCGACTCCGCCCGACTGCAGGAGGAGGACGCGAAGCGAGCGAACAAATACGGCTACTCGAAGCACAAGCCCGCGCTTCCGCTCTACACGTCGGAGGATGTGCACCAGACCCTGGCCCTGATGCGCGCCCATGCCTATGGCGAACGCTTCGAGGTGGCCGAGGACACGACCGTGCTCCTGCGCCGTGCGGGCCACATTCTCGGCTCGGCGACCGTGGAGCTGGAGCTGGGCGGCACGCAGGCGTCCCGGCTCGTCTTCTCGGGAGACCTGGGGCGCTGGAACCGGCCCATCATCCGAGACCCGGAGCTCGTTCCCGAAGCCGACGTGCTGCTCGTGGAGTCCACGTATGGAGATCGCGTGCACGCGAACGGGAGCGATGAAGCGCTCGTCCGCGTCATCACGGAGACAGCGCACAGGGGGGGCGCCGTCATTGTGCCGTCGTTCGCGATCGGGAGGACCCAGGAGCTCATCTGGACCCTCCGGAAGCTCGAGGATGAGGGCCGTCTGCCGCTCATCTCCGTCTTCATCGACACTCCCATGGGCATCGATGTGACGCGCATCTACTGCGAGCACCCGGAAGACCATGATGTCGACATGAAGCTCCTCATGGACGAGAAGCGCTGCCCCCTGTGCTGCAGGGAGTACCACCTGCTGCGGACCGCACAGGAGTCCAAGAGCCTCCATGAGAAGACGGGCCCGATGGTCATCATCGCGGGCAGTGGAATGGCGACGGGCGGGAGGGTGCTGCACCACCTGAAGCGCCGGCTCCCCGATCATCGGAACACCGTTCTTCTCGTGGGTTACCAGGCCGCTGGCACCCGAGGCCGCTCCCTCCAGGAAGGTGCGCGGTTCATTCGCATTCATGGGGAGGACGTGCCCGTCCGGGCGCATGTCGAGACGGTGGATGGGCTCTCGGCTCACGCGGACCAGGCGGAGCTGCTCCGCTGGATGCAGGGCTTTGCTCGGCCTCCCAGGCAGACCTACGTCGTGCACGGAGAGCCGGGACCGGCTCAGGCCCTGGCTGCGGCGATTCGAGAGCGCCTCGGGTGGAAGGCGGACGTCGCCGAGGATGGCGCCACGGTGGACCTTCCTACAAGCGTCATGAGCAGCCGGGCGCGTTAGCCCGAGGAGAGCTCCCAGATGGATACCATTTCTCCCGTGGATGAGTTGCGGCAGCCGCGCAGCGCAGCCTCTGCTCCAGTGCGCGGCCTCACGTCGGCTGAGGCCCAGCAGCGCCTGCGCGACGAGGGGCCGAACGAACTCCAGCGTGAGCAGCAGGCATCGCCCTGGCTGCTGTTGCTGGCGCAGTTCAAGAGCCCGGTCATCTGGTTGCTCCTGGGCGCCTGTGTCCTCTCGGCACTGATGAAGGAAGTGGCGGATGCCATCGCCATTGGCACCATCGTCGTCGTGAACGGGCTGGTGGGCTTCTTCCGGGAGTACCGGGCCGAGCGCGCGGTGCTGGCGCTGCGCTCCATGACGGCGCCGCGGGCACGGGTTCTCCGGGATGAACACCCTGTGGTGATCTCCGCGAGTCAGATCGTGCGAGGAGACCTCCTGCTGCTGGAGGCCGGCGATATCGTCGCGGCCGACGCGCGCCTCATCGAGGCGAACGTGCTCACCACCAACGAAGCCCCGCTGACGGGAGAGAGCGCCCCGGTCTCCAAGTCGACGGAGCCCGTGGCCATGGACGCTGCGCTCGCCGAGCGCTCCAACCAGGTCTTCATGGGGACGGCCATCGCCAATGGCACCGGGGCCGCGGAGGTCCTGGCCACGGGGATGCGGACGGAGATCGGAAGGATCGCCCACCTGCTCGCCACGGCGGAGGAGAGCGCGACTCCGCTCCAGCAGCGCCTGGCCAAGGTCAGCCAGATGCTCCTCTACGTGTGCCTGGGGATCGTGGCGGTAGTCGCGGTGATGGGCCTCATCCGCAGGGATCCCCTCCTTGAGGTGTTCATGGCGGCGGTGTCCCTGGCCGTCGCCGCCGTGCCCGAGGGACTCCCGGCGGTGGTGACCATCGCGCTGGCCATCGGCGTCCAGAGGATGGCGGCGCGGCACGTGCTCATCCGCAAGCTGCCCTCCGTCGAGACGCTGGGGGCCGCGACGGTCATCTGCACGGACAAGACGGGGACTCTGACGACCGGGGTCATGACCGTGCGCGAGCTGTGGGGCCTGGATCATCGAAAGACGTTGGAGGCTGCCGCCGCCTGCTGTGACGCCGAGCTGGGCGGGGACGAGCGCACCGGCGTTGGAGATCCCACCGAGATCGCGATCCTCGCCGCCGCGGTGGAGCGCGGCATTCATCGCGGTCATATCGAGAAGGAGAAGCCGCGACTTCACGTCAATCCGTTCGACTCGGATCGCAAGATGATGTCGATCTTCCGCGCCGATGGCGTCCTCTACCTGAAGGGGGCCGTCGAGGCCGTCCTGGAGCGATGCACCTCTCGCGGCGAAGAAGCCAAGGATGCGAACGCCCAGATGGCGGCCCGGGGACTGCGGGTGCTGGCCGTGGCGACCGGGCGTGAGCGCGCGGAAGAGGGGTTGACCCTGCTCGGCCTCATCGGCATCGCGGATCCGCCGCGCACCGAGGCCATCGAGGCGGTGGCTCAGGCACGCGCCGCTGGCATCAAGACCGTGATGATCACGGGAGACCACCCGGTCACCGCGCGTGCCATCGCCAAGGAGCTGGGCATCCTCCGGCCGGGAGACGTGGCCGAAGAGCTCGTCCATGCGCGAGCGACTCCTGAGGACAAGCTGCGCATCGTCCGGGCCTGGAAGTCCAAGGGGGAGGTGGTGGCGATGACGGGGGATGGCGTGAATGATGCGCCAGCGTTGCGCGAGGCCCATATCGGCATTGCCATGGGAAAGACGGGCACGGAGGTGACTCGCGAGGCGGCCGACATGGTGCTGGCGGATGACAACTTCGCGAGCATCGTCTCCGCGGTGCGTGAAGGCAGAGGCATCTTCGAGAACATCCGCAAGACGCTGGTGTACCTCCTCGCGGGAAACGCAGGCGAGCTCCTGGTGATGTTGGCCGCCTCGATCGTGGGGCTGCCGCTCCCGCTGCTCCCGCTTCACCTGCTGTGGGTGAACCTGGTGACGGACGGCCTGCCCGCGCTGGCGCTCGTGATGGACCCGACGACCGAGGACGTGATGAGCCAGCGTCCGCGAAGGCCGGACGAGCCCATGCTGGGGCGGCCCGAGTGGCTGACGATCCTGACGACTGGGGGGCTGCAAGCGGTGGTGACGCTGGGGGTGTTCGTCTGGGCGCTGCGCTCGAGAGACCTGACGGAGGCGCGGAACCTGGCTTTCTCCGTCCTCGTGTTTGGGGAGCTGTTCCGGGCCTTCGCCGCGAGGAGCCCGACCCGCCTGTTCTGGGAGGTGGGGGCCTTCACGAACCTCCGGCTCCTGGGGGTTGTCGTGGTGTCGTTCCTCGTGCAGATGGGCATCCACCACATCCCCGCCACGCAGGCGCTCTTCCAGATTGGCGATCTCCCGCTAGCTGACTGCGTGTTGGCTGTTGCGGTGGGCCTGATCCCGGTCACCGCCATCGAGCTCTCCAAGTTGTTGCGCCGCAGGCCCGGCCGGAGTGCAGGGCCGGCGGGAAGGGAGGCTCGGGTATGAGGCCATGCGCATGTGGCGAGCTGACAGTGGACAGAGGTGCTGCACCCTGAGGCGATATCCTGGCGGCACCTCCGAGGCGCAGCTTCCGCGATACGCTTGCGGGCCCATGCGCATTCCGGTTCGCATGCAGGCGGGCCCTGAAGGGGAGCCGCTATGCGGACGGAGAACACCGCTTCCAGCCGGTACGGACTCGAACAGCAGGGTATCCACGGCTACGAGGCCGCGTACTGGAATCTCTCGACACCCAGGCTCTATGAGGAGGCCATCCGTCGCCGGGAGGGCCACCTGGCCCACCTGGGGCCGCTCGTGGTGCGCACCGGGCACCACACGGGCCGCTCACCGGATGACAAGTTCATCGTTCGGGAGCCGTCCAGCGCCGAGAAGGTGTGGTGGGGCAAGGTCAACCGGGCCATGGAGCCGGACCGGTTCACCACGCTCCACCGCCGGCTGCTGGCCTATCTCCAGGGCAAGGAGCTCTTCATCCAGGACTGCTTCGTGGGCGCGGACCCGGAGTACCGCACTCCCATCCGGGTCATCACCGAGACGGCCTGGCACAGCCTGTTCGCACGCAACATGTTCATCCAGGCCCCGTCCGACGCACTGGCCGGCCACGTCCCCGAGTTCACCCTCCTGCACGCGCCCCACTTCCACGCAGACCCCGAGGTGGACGGTACCCGCTCCGAGGTCTTCATCGTCCTGCACCTGGGGCTCAAGCTGGTGCTGATTGGCGGGACTCACTACGCGGGCGAGCTGAAGAAGTCCCTCTTCTCCGTGCTCAACTACCTCCTACCCCAGCGGCATGTCCTCTCCATGCATGCGGCGGCCAACACCGGCAGGGCAGGGGACGTGGCCATCTTCTTCGGCCTCTCGGGGACGGGGAAGACCGCGCTCTCGGCCGATCCCCAGCGCGCCCTCATCGGAGATGACGAGCTGGGCTGGAGTGATCGGGGCGTCTTCAACTTCGAGGGCGGATGCTACGCGAAGGTCATCCGAATCTCCGCCACCGCCGAGCCGCAGATCTACGAGACGACGCGTCGTTTCGGCACGGTGCTCGAGAACGTCGGCTTCGACAGTGTGACGGGCCGGCTCGATCTCGCTGACGCCTCGCTCACCGATAACACCCGCGCCGCGTACCCCTTGAGCCACGTTCCCAACGCCCAGCGGGATGGACTCGGGGGGCATCCCACCCACATCCTCATGCTCACGGCGGATGCCTTCGGCGTCCTGCCTCCGCTGGCCAGGCTGACGGCGGAGCAGGCCATGTACCACTTCCTGTCCGGCTACACGGCGAAGGTGGCTGGGACCGAGCGGGGCGTGGCGGAGCCCCGAGCCACCTTCAGCCCCTGCTTCGGCGCGCCCTTCATGACGCTGTCGCCGACCGTCTACGCGGATCTCCTGCGGGAGAAGATCGCCCGGCATCGCGTGAACGTGTGGCTGGTCAACACCGGATGGAGTGGAGGCCCCTACGGCGTAGGTCAGAGGATCCAGATCGCCTATACGCGGGCGATGGTCCACGCCGCGCTTGACGGCGGGCTCGACGGAGTCGCGATGACTCCTCACCCCATCTTCGGCGTCGCGGTCCCCTCCTTCTGCCCTGGAGTGCCAGCAGGAGTCCTCGACCCGCGCGGCACGTGGGCGGACAAGGACGCCTACGACGCGCAGGCCCGGAAGGTCGCGGCCATGTTCGCCGACAACTTCGAGGCCTTCGCTGGGATCATTCCGGAAGAGGTCCGTGCCGCCGGGCCCCGGCTGGGGTGAGCAGCCCAAGAAGGAGCCGCTCTCCCTCTTCGCTACTTGCCTGTGGGGTTCACAAGCGCCACCTCATGCTGAGTGTTGCTGAGCGAAAGGATGAGCTGGGGGCATGAAGGGCCAACCCAAGCAAGGGGACGAGCGTCTACTGCAAGCCGCGGTGTTCGATCTCGATGGCGTGGTGACGCGGACCGCCCGCCTGCATGTTGCCAGCTGGACGCAGCTCTTCGATGACTACCTTCGCTCGCGCGCCGAGCGCCTCGGCGAGCGCTTCCGCCCATTTGAGCCAGGAGCCGACTACCGCGCCTACGTCGATGGGCGGCCGCGCTACGAGGGCGTGCGCACCTTCCTCGCCTCCCGTGGCATCCGCCTCCCCGCAGGCTCCCCTGAGGATCCGCCGGACGCGGAGACGGAAGGGGGCCTCGGCAACCGCAAGAATGCGCTCTTCCAACAGCAGCTCGAGCGGGCGGGAGTGGAGGTGGATGGAGCCACCGTGGCGCTCATCCATGCGCTGCGCGCCCGGGGGGTCAGGGTGGGCGTAGCCTCGTCCAGCAGGAACACCGAGTCGATCCTCCGCCGCGCGGGCCTGCTGACCCTGTTCGAGGCCACGGTCGACGGTGTCCTGAGCGCGCAGCTCGGACTCCAAGGCAAGCCGCGCCCAGACATCTTCCTCAAGTGCTTGGAGCTGCTGGGGAACGCCCCCCCGGATCACGCCGTGGTCCTGGAAGATGCAGCCGCAGGGGTTCGCGCCGGGAAGGCTGGAGGGTTCGGCCTGGTCCTTGGCGTGGACCGGGGGAATAACTGGATGCGGCTGCGCGAGGCCGGAGCGGACTGGATCGTCCAGGATCTCGCCCAGGTCTCGCCCGAGGGAATCGAGGGCTACCTCGCGGCCCGGGCACACGCACGGCCCAATGCGCTCTCGGAATGGCCCGCACTGGCGGCCCGCCTCGCTGGCCGGCCGCTGGCCGTCTTCCTCGACTATGACGGCACGCTCACCCCCATCGTCAGCCGCCCGGATCTGGCGCTCCTCTCGGAGGGGATGCGGCAGACGCTGCGCCGGCTCTCGGCGGCCTGGCCGACCCAGATCCTCTCCGGCCGGGGGCTGGCGGACGTGAGGAGCATGGTGGGCCTCGACACGCTGGGATACGCGGGCAGCCACGGCTTCGACACCGCTGGCCCTCGGGGTTCTCTGCTCCGGCGTGAGTTTGAACCCGGGCTAGCGAGCGAGGTGCAGTGGGCCACCGAGGCGCTGCGTGGCAGGACGGCCGGCATCCCGGGCGCGCTGGTAGAGGACAAGCGCTTCTCGGTCGCGGTCCACTACCGGCTTGTCGCCGAGGCGAATATCCCCGAGCTCGAGCACCTCGTAGACGAGGTGCTGGTCCGCCACCCTCGGCTCAAGAAGGCCCACGGCAAGAAGGTCTTCGAGCTCCGGCCGGCCATCGACTGGGACAAGGGCAAGGCCCTGGGCTGGCTCCAGGAGGCCTCGGGACTCCAGGCGGCCCTCCCGCTCTACATCGGCGATGACACGACGGACGAGGATGCCTTCGCAGCCATCGCTGGCCGGGGGCTGGGCATCCTCGTCACCGAGCTGCCAAGGCCCACCGCAGCCAGCCACTCGCTCCAGAACACCGAGGAGGTCCGCGAGTTCCTCGACCGCCTCGCCTCGCTCACTCAGGAGAAGCCGCCATGACCGACCCGTGGATCCTCAGCTTCGAAGGGCTGGATGTGGAGCACGAGGGGCTCCGCGAGGCGCTCTGTACCCTGGGCAACGGGTGCTTCGCCACGCGCGGCGCGGCCGAGGAGCACCACGCCAATGGCACCCACTACCCCGGCACCTACGTGGCGGGAGGCTACAACGCGCTGAGCAGTGAGGTCGCCGGCCATACCGTGATCAACGAGGACCTGGTCAACTTCACCAACTGGCTCTGGCTCACCTTCCGTCCGATGGACGGCGACTGGCTCGACCTCGGGAAGGTGGAGGTGCTCGACTACCGGCAGGAGCTGCGCCTGCGGGAGGGACTGCTCCTGCGCCGCTTCCGTTTCAGGGACGCGAAGGGGCGGGTGACGGCCGTGGAGAGCCGGCGCCTGGTGCACATGGGCAAGCCCCACCTGGCGGCGCTGGAGCAGCGCGTCACGCCCGAGAACTGGTCGGGTGAGCTGATCTTCCTCTCTGGCCTGGACGGCGCGGTGAGGAACGCGGGCGTGGCTCGTTACCGCCAGCTCACCAACAAGCACCTGGAGCTGGTCACTCGCGGGACCATCGCGCCCGAGGGTATCTACCTCCTCGCGCGGACCTCGCAGTCTCGCTTCGAGGTGGCGCAGGCGGCGCGCACGCGCGCCTTCAGGGAGACCCTGGCGCTCCCCGCTGAGCGTCGGATCCTCCAGGACCACCCGGAGCGGATCGCGGAGCAGCTCCGGGTCCAGGTCAGGGCCGGTGAGCCCGTGCGGGTGGAGAAGGTGGTCGCGCTCTTCACCTCACGGGACCCGGGGATGAGCGAGAGCGCGGGGGCCGCCCGCCTCGCCATTGACGATGCCCCTGGCTTCGAAGTGCTCCTCGCCAGTCACCGCAAGGCGTGGGAAGGGCTCTGGCACCACCACGACGTGGAGGTCGACTCGCTCGAGCACGGGGGGAAGGCGCCGGGGCAGGATCAGCTCATCCTGCGGCTCCACATCTTCCACCTGCTCCAGACGGCCTCGACCAACACGGTGGGGCGGGACGTGGGGGTGCCCGCGCGCGGCCTCCACGGAGAGGCGTACAGAGGTCACATCTTCTGGGACGAGCTGTTCATCCTCCCCTTCTTCATCCAGCGCAGCCCTTCACTGGCCCGCTCGCTCATCCTCTACCGCTACCACCGGCTCGACGCCGCACGCGCCTTGGCGCGCGCCGAGGGGTATGCCGGCGCCGCCTTTCCCTGGCAGAGCAGCAGCGATGGAAGGGAGGCGACGCAGCAACTGCACCTCAACCCCATCTCCGGGCGCTGGGGGCCGGACTACAGCCACCTCCAGCGTCACGTGAACGCGGCCATCGCCTACAACGTCTGGAAGTACTACGAGGCGGTCGGCGATCGGGCCTTCCTCGAGGAGTACGGTGCCGAGCTGGTGCTGGAGATCGCTCGGTTCTGGTCGAGCCTGGCGCGGTGGAATGAGGGGAAGAGCCGCTACGAGATCGTCGGGGTGATGGGGCCGGACGAGTACCATGAGAAGTATCCGGGCGCGGAGGCGGGGGGCCTGCGCAACAACGCCTACACCAACGTGATGGCGGTCTGGTGCCTGCTGCGGGCGCTCGACGTGCTCGAGCTCCTCTCCGCCGACCGGCGGGCCAGGCTGCTGGACGTGCTGGAGATCGACGAGGCCGAGCTCCAGCGGTGGCGGGACATCACCGAGCGGATGGCGGTCATCTTCCACGAGGGTGTCATCAGCCAGTTCGAGGGCTACTCGGAGCTCGAGGAGTTCGACTGGGAGGGGTACATCCGTCGCTACGGGAACATCGAACGCCTTGATCGCATCTTGAAGGCCGAGGGCTCATCGCCGGACCGTTACAAGGTCTCGAAGCAGGCCGACGTCATCATGCTCTTCTACCTCTTCCGGCCCGACGAGCTGAGCGCCCTGTTCGAGCGGCTCGGCTATCCGTTCGACGAGGACTCCATCCGGAGGAACGTCGAGTACTACCAGGCGCGGACCTCGCACGGCTCCACGCTGAGCAAGGTGGTCTTCACCTCGGTGGTGCACCGGCAGGACTGCGCCGAGGGGTGTCAGCTCTTCCTGTCCGCGCTGCGCAGCGATCTCTACGACATCCAGGGGGGCACCACCGCGGAGGGCGTCCACCTGGGAGCGATGGCCGGTACGGTGGACATCCTGATGCGGCACTACGCGGGCATGGAGCTGACGCGGGAGGGCGTCAGCTTCTGGCCGGACATGCCAGAGCGGTTGCGGCGGGTCTTCTTCCGCGTCCAGTTCCGCGGCCGCTGGCTGGAGGTGGAGATCACCCGCGAGCACCTGCGCGTCGCCCTGGACGCCACCGAGCCGGGGCCCATCCCCGTGTGCCTGCAAGGCCTCTGGCGCCAGCTCCCGTCGGGCGGTGCCCTGGAGGTTCCGCTCCAGCCGCCGGCCCACCGGCGAGAGCCAGGCGAGCCCCAGCTCGTGCCCCGGGTTCATGTGGATGTGTCACGGCTGGCCGGTGCGCCCTCGAGGTGACCGCACGCGGAGCGCAGGCAGTGGCAATGGACGGGTTCCCAGGCCGAGGCTCAGCTCCGCCTGCGCGATGACCGGGCTACACGGCCACGGCACCGTCGGGGCTCGGCGGCGGATCCTTCTTCACGTCCTGGCGCGTCGCGCCGTGGATGGACTCCATCAGGTTGTAGAGCTCCCGATCGTTGTCATAGAGCCACTGGGCTCCGCCGAAGTGAGAGCTGCCTTCCGGACCGTTGAAGGCGGCCGCCGCCAGCGAGAACCACTCCTCCTGGTTCAGCTTCGCGTAGTTGTCGTTGATGTTGCCCTTGGCCAGGCGCTGCTCGAAGGCGATCTTCAGCGTGTCCGCGCCGTCGATCTTCCCGTTGCCGTCCGAGTCGGTGACCTTCGTCCCCGGCTCCAGCAGCGCGGTCAGCCGCGCGTCATCCGACGGCAGGTTGTTGGCGTAGTTGAACTTCACCGCGTGGCCGAACTCCTGGTTGAGCGTGTTCAGGCTGCCAGGCTTGCCACTGGCGTCCACCGCGTCATTCTCGTTGAAGTAGAGCACGCGGCCGCCCGCGCCTCCGGACACCGAGTCCCAGCTGCGCCCCGGCTGGCCCGCCACCTCGAGCCCGTGCAGGCCCAGCTGCTCGTAGACGTGATCCGAGTCCGTGGCCTCCTTGCCCCGCGGCGTGATGATGATGGTGTAGTCCTTCATGGACGCGGCCACTTCCGGGTCGGCCGTCAGGCGCCGCACCTCCGCCGCCGCCGCGTCGATGGCCTCCTGGCTCACCTCGCCGACGATCTTCACCCCGTTCACCATCACCTCGCGCACCGGAGGCCGCGCATCCAGCTCCTTCTGGAGCGACTCGCGCAGCGCCTGGGTGTCACTGCCCGTGCCCAGCGCGCCCTTCAGCGTCTCCAGGCCCCGCCGGCTGAACTGGGGCAGATCGTTCTTGTAGAGGTCCGCCAGAGAGGAGGCCACCTTCTTGCGGTCCCCCTCGCTCAGCTTGTCGAGCGTGCCCTGGAGGATGGCCGACTTCTCCGCCTCCGAGTGCTTGGGATCGCGCGCGATTTCGAGGAGATCGTTGGTGACGGCCGTCGTATCGGTGTGGTTCCCGGGCGGGAGCCACTGCCAGTGGGTGTTCTTGTCGACGATGGCCTCGCCCGCCTTCTTCGCCTCGGCGGGGTTGTGGTAGTGCGTGCCCGAGGTGTCCGTCCCATCCCCTGGTCCAGGCACGGGATCATGCGGGTGGGGGCCGTCCGGGTGAAGCTCGGGACCCGAGGTGTGCTTGGCGCGCTGCGTCTCGAACACATCGCGCGTCGAATGGCCTCGCGGCTCGCTGCGCGGCTCGGGCTTCGGCGTCTCCGGTGCCTTCGGGGCAACCTTCTCACGGGACTCGGACGACTTCGTCTCTCGGGTTGCGCTGCTGCCGACTCCGCCGATGGCCATGGGAAAGCCCTCCTATGGAACATTATCGGCAGTAGGGATTTATGAGTTGCGTGGGTGGAAGGCGCGGATGAGCGGGCTCTTTCCCAGTCCCGTCCGTGGCAGGTGCTCGACGTGCTCCACCCGGAGGACTGGCTCCCGCGCGCCCTGCTCGGCCAGATCCCGCGCGAGCTCCCCGCGCAGCCGCCGCTCATCGAACTCCGGGCCTGCTCCCGCGAGGAGCACGCGCAGCTCCTCCGCCTCCTGGATGACCTGCCACTCTCGTACCGGCAGGGCCTCCAGGACGCGGTGGAAGACGTTGGGGTGGACGGACACCTCGCCGCCGGTCCGGCCCGCCATCCTCAGCACCTCCTCCGCCCGCCCCTGGATGTCGCTCATGAGCGCAAAGGGACGCCCACAGGGACAGGGGCTCGAGGCCAGCCGCACGCGGTCGCTCATCTCGTAGCGGATCAGCGGTTGGGTCCGGCTGAACAGGACGGTGACCAGCAGCTTGGCGCCATAGGTGCCGGGAGGCACCGGGCGGTTCTTCTCGTCCACGACCTCCGTGATGACGAGATCCTCGTAGAGATGGAGCCCCGCCTGCTGACTGCACTCGGAGGCGATGCCCGCCGTCTCCGTGGCGGCGTAGACGTTGAAGGGACGCACCCCCCACGCCTGCTGGATGCGCCGCGCCGCCTCTGGGGTCAGCACCTCGGAGGCGCACATGACGGCCCGCGGGGAGATGCGGAGCCGGCCAGCCACCTGTTCCTCGGCGAGCAGCCGCGCCATGGAGGCATAGGCCACCAGCGATGCGGGCTGGAACTCGTTGAGCCGCGAGACGAGGTCTCCCACGGAGTCCGTCGCGTCGAGCCGGAGCACGGGGACGAAGGGGCTGCGCAGGCTCATGCCCACCTGCGCCGATTGGTGCCAGGGCACCCTCGAGCTCACCACCGCCATGCGCAGCCGGTGGGTGAGGCCCGCCGGGATGTCAGCCCAGTCATTGGCGCGGACATATGAGGCCAGCACCGTCGCCCACTCGGCCTGATCCGAGAGGAATACGCCTCGCAGCCCCGTGCTCCCTGACGTCAGGGCCACCCAATAGTGGTCACGGAAGCGCCGCGTGCCGTCTGTCTCCGCGACATGTCTCTGGACCTCGGAGAGCCGGACGGAACGGTCGGTGACGAGCTCGTCGAAGCTCGCCATCAGCTCGGCCTTGCTCAGGACCGGAAGCTCCTGCAGCGGACGGTCGAGCTTCCCGCGGTGGAACCGCGAGTAGAAAGGGGAGCGCGCATAGGCGAACCGGCGGAGCTCGCTGAGGGCGCTCTCCTGGTGGAGACGGAGCTGGGCGGGGCTCCAGGCATCGCGCGCGTGCAGCCGGTGTCGCAACCACAAGAGCCGAGTCAGCAAGGGAACGTCCATGCACTCCTCCTCAGCGAGGGCCTCTCATGGCTGCAAGGGAATTGCCGCGCCTGGATCGCCCCCTGGAGCCCGCCATCCGCAAAAGAAGCGCTCGGAGTTGCCACCGCGCAAAACATGCGCCGGGCTCGTTTGCCTCCAGCGCCGCGGGCAGTGCTGCACGGCCGACAGGCACTCTGACCAGGGATGGACACCTCTCTGCCTTGGAGGTGCCCCGCCGTTGATGGGCCCTTGGCGCGCCCGTACCGTCCCTGGCCCCCGCGCTGGTCCTTCGCGGCCCTGGCCTTGCAATCTCGCTCCTTCATACCCGCCTCCCTGGCGCCTCATGCTCACTTTGCTCCTCTGCTCTCTGCTGACCGCCACACCCGACGAGCCCCCGGCGCTCGAGCTGGAGGCACTCCTGGCTGAGGTGGCCACGCGTGCACCCCAGCTCAAGGCCCAGCAGGCCACGGTCGAGGTGGCCCGGGCGCGCGTGGGGGTGGAAGGCGCCTGGGAGGACCCCACTATCGATGTAATGACCGAGGACATTCCTCTGCGGGGTGGCGAAGAGGCGCCCATGCCGATGATCACCTGGCGCTTCACCCAGCCCCTCAACCTCTTTGGCCGGCGCGGGCTGGCGAAGACCGCGGCCAGGGCGCAACTCCAGGCCGAGCAGGCGCAGGTACGCCGGGTGGGCTGGGATGCACGCGCCCAGGCGGTGGCCGCTTTCTTCGAGCTGTGGATGAACGAGGAGATGCGCGCCCTGCTGGAGCGGCAGGTGGCCACCCTGGAGCGGATGAAGGGAGCCGCCAAGGCCCGCTACATCTCCGGGATGATGATGGGGCACCATGACTTCCTGCGCTCGGAGGCGGAGCTGGCCGCCATGGCGGCGGAGAAGGCAGCCCTCGAGAGTGAGCGCGAGGCCATGGTGGCCATGCTCAATGCGCTGCGCGGACGCCCGCTGGAGGAGCCCATCGGCAAGGTGGTGCTCCCCGCGCGCCCGCCGCTCCCAGGGGTGGAGGCGCTGGTGTCGCGCGCGGACGAGCGTCCCGAGCTGGAGGCCATGCGCTGGATGCGCGCGGAGATGGAGGCCCGCGAGAAGCTGGCACGGCGGATGTACCTGCCCATGCCCATGGTGTCCGCCTTCTACCAGCAGCGCCCAGGAGAGGAGCCGGACTCGGTGGGCGGCATGGTGGGCTTCACCGTCCCTCTGTGGTGGTTGGACCGGCAGGCGAACGAAGTGCGCATGGCCGGGGCCATGGTTCAGCGCGCCCAGCGCGAGCTGGAGGCGATGCAGGTGATGACTCGGACGGATCTGCGCATGGCGTGGAGCCGGGCCCGCGCGGCAGACCTCTCTCTTCGGGCCTTGGAGGAGACGGCCCTGCCGCGCATGCGTGAGACGGTCAAGGCGAGCGAGGCCGCCTATATCAGCGGTACGGGGGACTTCCTCGCACTGCTGGAGGCCACCATGACCTTGCAACAGAGGGAGGCCGAGCGCCTCCAGGCAGTGCTCCGACGCGAAGTCGCCCGATTCGAGCTGGAGCGCCTGTTAGGAGCGTCCAGCGCTCAGGAGGAGAAGCGATGAAGCCCAAGTGGATGGCAGTCCTGCTGCTGATCGGGAGCACGGCGGTCGCACAGGGAGGACATGCCGGCCACGAGGCGCCTCAGCCACCGCCCGCCGCTGGTCACGAGGGCCACACGAGAGAGACTCCCGGTGGAGTTCCCGAGGGCTATGCCGTGGTGCAGGTGGCACCCGAGCGCCAGCAGCTCATTGGCCTCAAGGTGGCCAAGGCGGAGCGTGGGAGCCTCTCCGGTGCGGTGCGTGCTTCCGCCATCATCCAGCCCGATGAGACGCGAGAGGCGCACGTGCACTCCAAGCTGATGGGCTGGGTGCAGGAGCTCTACGTCAACGCGGTGGGCCAGCAGGTGAAGAAGGGGCAGCCGCTGTATTCGCTCTACTCGCAGGATCTCTACGCCGCGCAGCAGGAGTACGTGCGCGCGCGTGCAACGTCCCCGGAGCTGGCTGCCGCGGCGCGAGCCAGGCTGAAGCTGTGGGACGTGCCCGGTGACGAGGTGAAGCGCATCGAGCGCGAGGGGCCACAGAAGGCCATCGTCTTCCGCTCGCCGATTGACGGCACCGTCATCGAGAAGCAGGTGCTGGCCGGGCACTACGTGGATTCGGAGATGCTGCTGTACCGCATCGCGGACCTCTCGCGCGTCTGGGTGATCGCGGACGTGTACGAGTTCGAGGTCAATCGCCTGGACAAGGCAGGCACTGCGCGCGTGGAGGTTCAGGGAGTCCCTGAGCCCGTCCAGGCCCCCGTGGACTACATCTATCCCACGGTGGACCCGGTGAGCCGCACGGTGAAGGTGCGGCTGGTCGTCCCCAACCGGGAGGGCCTGCTGCGCCCGGGGAGCTTCGCCACCGTGGAGCTTCCCACCACGTCCACCGAGGCGCTCTGGGTGCCCGATGAGGCGGTGGTGGACACCGGCACGCGGCAAGTCGTCTACGTGGCGCTCGGGGAGGGCCGCTTCCGGCCCACGCTGGTGAAGGTGGGGCGGCGCGCCAGCGGCAAGGTGGAGGTGCGCGAGGGGCTCTCCGGGGGAGCCTCCGTCGTCGTCAGCGCCCAGTTCCTCCTCGACAGCGAGAGCCGGCTGAGAGGCGTGTCCCAGCCTGGCGGCAAGCACGGGGGCCACTGATGTTCGAACGCTTCGTGGAGTGGTGCGCCCGCAAGCGCGGGCTGATGGTGACCCTTGCCCTGCTGCTCGCGGTGCTGGGTGGGCTGGCGCTGAAGGCCAGCCCCCTGGACGCGATCCCGGACCTGACCGACACCCAGGTCATCGTCTTCACCGAGTGGATGGGCCGCGCGCCCCAGCTCGTGGAGGACCAGGTGACATACCCGCTGGTGACGAGCTTCGTCTCCGCGCCGCGGGTGAAGGCCGTGCGCGGCTTCTCCATGTTCGGGATGAGCTTCGTGTACGTCATCTTCGAGGATGGGACAGACCCCTATTGGGCGCGCAGCCGCGTCCTCGAGTACCTGGCGAAGGTGTCCGGCAGCCTGCCTGAGGGGGTGACTCCCACACTGGGACCGGATGCCACCGGCAGCGGCTGGGTCTTCATGTACACGCTGGAGGACCGCAGCGGGCGGCATGACCTTCAGGAGCTGCGAGCCTTCCAGGACTTCACCTTGCGCTACGCCCTGGCCCAGGTGCCCGGCGTGAGCGAGGTGGCCTCGGTGGGTGGCTACGAGAAGCAGTACCAGGTGGTGGTTGATCCGGTGCGGCTGGCGTCCTACGGGGTGAGCCTCCCGGAAGTCACCCAGGCCGTGCAGCAGAGCAACCGCGACGTGGGCGGGCGCGTCATCGAGTGGGGCGGGCGCGAGTACGTCTTCCGGGGCCTGGGTTATGTGAAGTCGAAGGAAGATCTGGGCCAGGTCGTGGTGAAGGTGAGCTCCTCGGGCACGCCCATCCGGATCCAGGATCTGGGCCGTGTCGAGATTGGGGCGGACATCCGCCGCGGGCTGCTGGAGTGGAACGGCGAGGGCGAGGCGGTGGGCGGCATCGTGGTGATGCGCACCGGGGAGAACGCGCTGGAGGTCATCGATGCGGTGAAGGCCAAGCTGAAGGAGCTGGAGCCCTCGCTGCCCGAGGGGATGGTGGTTCGTGTCGGCTACGACCGCTCCGTGCTCATCCGCGAGGCGGTGGCCACCCTGCGCACGGCACTCACTGAAGAGATGGTCGTCGTGCTGCTCTTCATCGCGCTGTTCCTCATGCACTTTCGCAGCGCGCTGGTGGCCATCGTGACGCTTCCGGTGGCGGTGCTCGCGTCCTTCATCGCCACGTACCTCGCGGGCGTCACGCTCAACATCATGTCGCTGGGTGGCATCATCATCGCCATCGGAGACATGGTGGACGCCACGGTGGTGATGGTGGAGAACGCCCACCGCAAGCTGGAGCAGGAGGGCGCCAGTCGGCCCCGCGAGGACATCATCATCGACGCGGCGAAGGAGCTGGCCCGGCCCATCTTCGGCTCGCTGCTCATCATCGCGGTGGCCTTCCTGCCCGTCTTCGCCCTCCAGGCCCAGGAGGGGCGGCTGTTCCACCCGCTGGCGTACACGAAGACGTTCGCCATGACGGCGGCCGCCATTCTCTCCGTCACCGTGGGGCCCGCGCTCATGGTGCTCTTCATCCGCGGGCGCATCCGCCCAGAGGCCGCCAACCCCATCAATCGCGCCGCCATCGCCGCGTATCGGCCCGTGCTGACAGCCGTGCTGCGCCGCCGGGCCTGGGTGCTCGCGGGAGCGCTGGTGCTGGTGCTCGCCACCGTGTGGCCCTTGCTCCGGCTCGGCTCGGAGTTCATGCCGCCGCTGGACGAGGGCTCCTTCCTCTTCATGCCCGTGACGTTGCCCAACATCTCCATCGAGGAAGCCAAGGAGGTGATCCAGCTCCAGGACCGGGTCATCAAGTCCTTCCCGGAGGTGGAGTCCGTGCTCGGCAAGGCGGGCCGGGCGGAGACGGCGACGGATCCGGCTCCGCTGTCCATGTTCGAGACGGTCATTGTCCTCAAGCCCCGCTCGCAGTGGCGCGAGGGCATGACCCGCGAGAAGCTGGAGGCCGAGCTGATGAAGGCGCTGGAGCTGCCGGGCCTCCAGAACGCCCTCACCATGCCCATCAAGGCGCGGGTGGACATGCTCACCACCGGCATTCGCACTCCCGTGGGCGTGAAGATCTTCGGGGACGACCTGGAGCGCAACGAGGAGGTCGGGCGAGAGATCGAAGCGCGGCTGCGAGACGTGCCAGGGACGCGCAGCGTCTTCGCCGATCGGGAGACGCTGGGCGCCTATGTCGACTTCATCCCGGACCGGAAGGCGCTGGCGCGCTACGGGCTGCGGGTGATGGACGTGATGGCGCAGGTGGAGACGGCCATCGGCGGCATGGTGGTGGACCAGACCATTGAGGGGCGCCAGCGCTTCACCGTCAACGTGCGCTACCCGCGTGAGCTTCGCACGGACCTTGCCGCCTTGGAGCGGGTGCTGGTGCCGGTGGGAGCCGGCGGCGGCCAGGGGAGCGGCGGTGGAGCTGGCATGGCCGGAATGTCGTCCGGAGCGGGTGGCACGGCCTCTGGAGCGCCGACGGTGCAGGTGCCGCTGGCGCAGCTCGGGCGCCTGGAGGTGCGCAGCGGCCCGCCGATGATCAAGGACGAGGATGCCGCGCTGGTGAGCTACGTCTTCATCGACACGAGCGATCCGGATCTCGGAGGCTACGTGGGGCGCGCCAAGGCCGCGCTGGCCGACCTGAAGCTGCCGAGCGGCTACAGACTCCAGTGGACAGGCCAGTACGAGTTCCTCGAGCGCATCCGCGAGCGGATGGCCTACCTCATCCCGCTGACGCTGCTGCTGGTGGTGGGCTTGCTGTACTTCGAGTTTGGCAGCCTCTCGCTCACGCTGCTGGTCATGCTCTCCGTGCCGTTCGCCATGGTGGGCAGTCTCTGGCTGCTCTACGCGCTGGAGTTCAACACCAGCGTGGCGGTGTGGGTGGGCATGATCGCGCTCATCGGGATCGCGGCGGAGACGGCCTCGGTGATGGTCATCTACCTCGAGGAGGCGTACCAGCGGTGGCGGCGGGAGGGCCGCCTGAAGAGCCCGGCGGATCTGGTGGCGTGCGCGCTGGAGGGGGCCGTGCTGCGCGTGCGGCCGCTGCTGATGACGGTGGGGATGAACCTGGTGGGCCTGGCGCCGGTGATGCTGTCCTCCGGCACGGGCGCGGACGTGATGCGGCGCATCGCCGCGCCCATGATGGGAGGGCTCGTCTCGCTGACGGTGCTCACCCTGCTCATCGTCCCGGCCGCGTATGTGACCCTCCGCTCCTGGGGCCTGAGGCGAAGGCGCGGAGATCCCGAGGCAGCCCCGCCTGTTCCCCCGGCTGCTCTGCCGCCCCCGCCAGGAGAGCAGACCCCCGTGGCGCAGGGATGAGTCGTGCGGCCCGGGCCGCCAGAGCACCCGCCGGACGCGAGTTGCCTCGCAGGGTGGCAGGCAGCCCTCACCCGCGCCGCTCGGTCCAGCCGGGCCTAGACCAGGCGCGCGGTCGTGCCTGGCGAGTACTCCAACGAGTCCGTCCACGAGAAGCTCCACGAGCTGGCCGGCCACCTCGGTCTGAAGGCCATTCCCCGGATCTCCTCCTTCCCGCCACACTGAGCCGCTGCTCGCATGAGGCGGGCAGCGGCTCTCCTCGTTCAGCGGGGCTTCTCCTGGCAGCGCGGCGAGCCCCTGGTCCTCCCTACGGGCCAGTGAGGGTCAGCTCGAGGTCGAAGGAGATGTCGCTCGAGTCCGGCCCTCGCTGCTTGATCATCACGGCGAGGGTGTTCTCCCCGGACACGAAGGCGGAGGCATCGAAGTCTGCCTGGAAGGCCAGGTTGTCCACGGACGCCGTGGCGTAGGCGGAGTGCGCGGTGCTCTCCACGTTGCGCGACGCGACCATCCGCCCGTTGACCCAGAGCGCGAAGCCGTCATCGAGCACCACCCGGAGGCGGGCCGCGGAGGGAGCACCGGTCAGGACCACCTTCCTGCGGAAGTAGACGCTGGGCTGGGCGCTCGGGGTGCGCTGGAGGACGGTGTGCTCGTCCCCATCCCCATAGCCCAGCTGGCCGGGCCCCTCACGCCAGGCGGAGTCGCTGAACGAGGCGCTCGTCCACGCGGGGCCCGGGTCCACGTTGCGGTCGTCGAAGCGCCAGTAGCTTCCGAAGGGGACGGCTACGTAGGTGGAGGTCCGAACGATGGTGAACGGCGCATTGCTCTCATCTTGCACCTCGGGCATCCCCGAGTCCGTCACCCGCACGAGTGCCTGAGAGGTGCTCAGGTCCGGCACCGTCCAGTCGTAGCTCCCGGTATCCGCCACGTTCGCGGCGATGGGCCTCCAGGTGCTCCCGCGATCGGCCGAGTACTCCAGGTTCACCCGCCCGCTCACGCTGCCGTGGCTGAGCCACTGGAGCCGCTCGGTGGTGCCCGGCCGGAAGGTCTCTCCACCGTTGGGCCGCTCCACGGTGATCTCCGCCACGTGGCCTCCACCTCCGGAGGTGGCCAACGTGAGCTCGAGGTCGAAGGACACGTCGCTCGAGCTGCCGGCCACCTGCTTCACCATCACCGCGATCGTGTTGAAGCCGTTCACGAAGGCGGAGGCGGGGAGGCTCGCCTCCAGCCGGGCGTTATCCCCGGAGTTCAAGGTGGCATAGGCGGAGTGCGCGGTGCTGGAGAGGTTGCGGGAGAGCACCGGAGTGCCGTTCACCCAGACGGCGAAGCCATCATCGAAGAGCAGCTTCACGGTGGCGGCCTCCACCGTCCCATCCACGAAGATCTTCTTGCGGAAGTACACGCTGGGCTGGCTCGGCGAGCTCTGCTGGAGCACGGTCCGCTCATCCCCGTCTCCGTAGCCCAGCTGCGCGGCGCCGCTGCGCCAGGCCGAGTCATCATAGCCAGGATCCATCCAGTGGGTCCCGAGGTCCACGTTGCGGTCGTCGTACTTCCAGGTGGCCCCGAAGGAGATGGCCACCTCTCCCGAAGGCGGCGGGGGAGGGGGAGGTGGCGCGGCGCTTCCTCCGATCCGGACGATCTTCGCCATGGAGGGGACTCCCTGGCTGTTCACGAGGAACATCATGTAGTGGCCCGGGGGCGCCAGGTTCGCGTGGGCGGGCGCGGTGACGGCCAGGCTCCCCGAGCCCGCCTGGAAGCTCATCCGGAGGAAGCGCTGGTTCTCGTCGAAGGAGTGGGTGACCGAGGCGAGCCGCACCAGCGTCACCTGCGCAATGGACGCGGCCTGGTCGGTGGAGATCATGAAGCCCTGCCCGTAGCTCAGCACGTCCGGGGCGGAGGCGATGACGGGGCGTGCCCCCTTGAAGAGGTAGGGAGGAGAGAAGACCTGCATCGTCTTCACCCCTCGCCCGCCTGCCGAGAGGATCCGTCCGTCCGGCAGCAACACCGCCACGCTGTGATAGCCGCGGTAGGCCCCCATCGAAGCCAGCTGGGTCCAGGTCTCGGTGCGCGGATCCCACCGCTCCGTCTCCAGGCGCGGGTGGGTGGCATCATCCAGCCCCGTGCCGCCGTGCCCGCCGGTCACCAGCACCGACCCGTCGGGCAGCAGGGTGGAGTTGTTCTGGCGGCGGACGTAGCGCATGGGGGCGATCGTGCGCCACGCCGGTGAGGGATCGTTGAGGTTGATCACCTCGGCACTGTTGGTCGGCGGATCATCTCCGCCCGCGAGGAGGATCTTCCCCGGCTCGTACATGGCGGCCGTGCCGTAGTCGCGGGTGCGGTTGTAGCGGGTCCTCGGCCCACTGAGCCAGGCGCCGGAGCTCCGGGTGTCCAGCCACGCCGTGGAGGCCGTGGAGCCGGCCACGAAGAGCCGCCCGTCCGGCGCCACGAACATCCAGGGGTAATAGGGCAGTGCGCGCGAGGCGCCCGTGAGCCGCCGCCAGCTGCCCGTCGCCGGGGACCAGAGCTCCGGGATGAGGTTGCCGCTCGCCTGCTCGTCGGCCCCGGCCACGGCCAGCATCTCCCCGTTGGGCAGGGCGGTGACGGTGGGGTACCAGCGGCCGTCCGCCATGTCCGGCAGCCGTGTCCAGGCCGAGGTGAAGGGATCGAAGAGGATCGCATCCGGCAGGCCCCGGTCCGTCCCGATGTGGCCTCCGGCGATCAGCAGCCGCCCATCCGGCAGGAAGGCGTGCCCCGAGCAGAAGATGTTGTAGCCCGGAGGCGAGAGCTGCTGGAGCGTGTCCGTCTCCGGCGTCCAGAGGTAGGGGCCGTCCGTTCCCTTGTCGAACTCGGTGAAGAACAGCACCTTCCCGGTGGGCAGCAGGTGCGCGTGCACGGCCGGCACCGGCCAGCTCTTCACCGCGGACCATTGCCCTACCTGCGCTGGATCGGACTGCGCCTGAGCTCCCGCGCCCAGGAGCAGCACCAGGAGGCAGATCCTCTTCCACCCGCTCGGCACCGAGTGCTCCATGTGTCCCTCCCCCCGTGAAGTGCGCGGCAAGGTTGGCACCGGGGACTCGGGCGCCAATCCGTTGCAGGTCGCGGGTCCGCGTCCGGAAGCAGATGGCGGAGGGGCCCGCCGGGTGCTCCAGTCGATACGCCGGTGCCTTGGAGGCGTACGTATCGCCCGCGGGGGCATGTCCTTCGTTCAGGGCAGCTCAGGCCCGGAGTGCGTCCAGGATGGAGAGCCGCGCCGCGCGCAGCGCTGGCAGCAGACCCCCGAGCAGCCCCATCCCCATACCGAAGAGGAGCGCGGCGAGGAGAATTCCGGGCGTGGGAGTGAAGCCGAAGGACACCTCGGCGAAGGTCTGGAAGTTGAGCGTGCGGATGTCTACCCAGCGCATGGCGGACGCGGCCAGTGCGCCCAGCACCCCTCCTGCCAGGCCCAGGAGGGCGGACTCGGCCATGACGCTCGCGAGCACGCTGCGGCGCCGGAACCCCACCGCCCGCAGCATTCCCAGCTCCGCGAGGCGCGAGGCCACCTGGGCGTACATGGTGATCATCGCCCCCAGGATCGCCCCCACGCTGAAGACGAAGGAGACGAAGAGGCCCAGCACGCGGATGAAGGTGGCCAGCGACGTGGCCTGCTTCGCCCAATAGCTGGACTCCGCCTGGGCCTTCAGCGTGAAGCGGGGATCCGTCTCCACGCGCCGGATGAAGGCGTCCACCTGGCTCGGGGAGCGCAGCCGGAGGATGGCGGAGCTGGGGCCGTCGCGCCCGAAGGCCGAGCCGAGCCGCCGCCCATCCGTCCACAGCTCCGACTCGAAGGCGCCGCCCTCGGCGGTGAGCACTCCCACCACGGGCCAGACCTGCTGGGCGAAGCGCAGCTCTCCGCCCACGAAGGCTCCCGGCGTGCTGCCCACCAGGGACTCGCCCAGCGCCACCTCGTTGGTGCCCGGCCGGGGCATGCGTCCGGAGACGAGCCGCACCGTGGGCCGCGCCGCGAAGCTCTGCGCCGAGATGCCTCGCGCGGTGGTGTTCATCACGTGTCCGCCCTCTCGCGGGAGCGCCACCAACACCACCACCTCGCCCGCCGCCAGCGGCTCTCCCTCCACGGAGGTGGCCACCTCCGGCCCGGTGGCCAGCACCCGCAGCGCGTCACGCTCCACGAAGCTGCCCAGCTCGCTGTCGGCGCCGTCGCGCAGCAGGACGACATTCCCCGGGTCCCCTCCCGCCGAGAGTGCCGCCTCGATGCCGCGCGCCAGCATGAGCACCGCGGCGAAGACGAAGACCACCAGCCCCAGGCCCAGGACGGTGAGGCTCGTGGACAACCGCCGGGCCCAGAGGCTGCGCGTGTTGTAGTAGAGCGGCACCATGGCTCAGGCCACCCGCCTCAGCCCCTCCGCCACGGGCAGGCGGAGGGCTCGGATGGCAGGCCCCACGGCTCCCAGCAGCGACACCCCCACCGCCGCCAGCGCCGCCAGCACCAGGGTCTGCACCCGCACCGCATTCTCCGGCATCGGACCGAACTGGGACTCCACCGCCCGCGCGAAGCCCTCCAGCAGCGGGGGCGCCACGAGCGCGCCCAGCACTCCGGCGGCCACGCCGATGGCCGCTGCCTCGACGATGACGAACAGCAACACGTGGCGAGGCCGGAAGCCCATGGCCCGGAGGGTGGCGATGTCCCGGGTGCGCTCGCGCACGCCCATGGCGATCGTGTTGCCGATGACGAGCAGGATGATGGCCAGGATGACGTTGGACACCAGCTTGACCGCCGTGAGGATGGCGGAGGACATGGCCACGAAGCCGAGCTGGAAGGCGCGCTCGCTCTCCGTCAGGGTGGCATAGGGGCTGTTGGCGAACATGCCATCGATGGCTGCCGCCACCTGCGGCGAGCGCGCCGGATCGTCCACGCGCACCGTGAAGAGGCCCACCTGGTCCTTCCAATTCTCGGGCAGCCGCTCGTTGAGGCACCGGTAGCCGAACACCAGCGCCGAGGTGTCCACCTCCGGCCTCGTGCCGTCGTAGATGCCCCGGATATTGAAGGTCCACTCGCCCGGGTAGATCTGGCTCTTGAGCGTCACCCGCGCTCCTTCTTTCCACCCGAAGCGCTGCGAGAGCTTGCGCCCGATGAGCGCTCCGCACGGATCGGCCTGGAAGGCGGTGAGCTGTCCGGGCGGGAGGGTGTACTCCGGATACACCTTCATGAAGGAGGACGGGTCGATGGCCAGGTTGGGGAAGAAGTCGCGCTGCGACTCGCCCATCGTGCCGCCGAACCAGCTCTGGTGGGTGATGGCCGTGACTCCGGGCAGGGCGGCGATGCGAGGGAAGTAGGACAGGGGGAGCGGCTGGGTGATGGCCACCTTGTTGCGGATGATGAGCCGGTCCACCTGGGCCGCCGCCGCGCCGGAATAGAACATGTCCACCACCGTGCGCAGGAAGATGAAGGCCATCACCCCCACCGCTCCCGCGAGCACCGTGAGGCTCAGGCGCAGGGGGTTGCGCCCCAGGTCTCGCCAGGCCAGCCGGGCATAGTTCACTGGAGCACTCCCTTGTCCAGGTGGTGGATGCGCTCGGCGCGCTCAGCGGCATGCGGATCGTGCGTCACCATCACCAGCGTCTTGTGCAGCCCGTGGTGGAGCGTCTCGAAGAGGTCCAGCACCTGTCCGGCGGCCTTGCGGTCCAGATCGCCGGTGGGCTCGTCCGCGATGACGAGCTCCGGGTCGGTGACGATGGCGCGCGCGATGGCCACGCGCTGCTGCTCGCCGCCGGAGAGCTCGGGCGGGCGGTGGTGCGTCCGGTGGGAGAGGCCGACGACCTCGAGCGCGGCGGCCACGTGCTGGCGGCGCTCTGCGCGAGACAGCGGAGAGAGCAACAGCGGCAGCTCCACGTTCTCCGCCGCGGTGAGCACGGGGATGAGGTTGTAGAGCTGGAAGATGAAGCCCACGTGGCCGGCGCGCCAGTCGGCCAGCTCCGCGTCGTTCAGCCGCGCCAGGTCCCTTCCTGCCACCTCCACCACGCCGGCAGTGGGGCGATCCAGCCCGGAGATGAGGTTGAGGAGCGTGGACTTGCCCGAGCCGGACGGGCCCATGAAGGCCTCGAAGGAGCCCGGCGCGATGGAGAGGTCCACCGACTCCAGCACCGGCACCTCGACGGAGCCGCGCCGGTACACCTTGGAGACTCCCTGCAGGCGCACCATGGGCTGGGACGCAGTGTCCATGTCACCCACCCTCCGTCCGCACCTTCACGCGGCGGCCGTCGCGCAGCCGCGGCTCCGGCGCCAGGACCACCTGGGTGCCCGCTGGCGGGCCCTCCTCCAGCACCACCTCTTCCCCCCGGCGCTCTCCCACCCGCACGGGCTGGTGCTGGAGGCGTCCCTCCTTCACCACCCACACCGAGGGGCTCCCTCCGACGGGGATCACCGCGGACGCTGGCACACGCAGATCCTGCTCCTTCCCCTCGAGCTCCCCGGGCGGCACCTCCCGGGAGAGGAAGGACACCTTGGCCCCCATGTCGGGCAGCGCGCCCTCGGGCGGAGAGAGGAACTCCACCTTCACCTGGGCGGTGGCCTTGGAGCGGTCGATGGCGGGGCGGACGGTGCCGGTCTTCGCGCGGAAGATGCGGTCCGGGAAGGCGTCGAGGAAGATGAGCGCGGGCTGGCCGGGCTGAATGCGGGAGAGCTGCTCCTCGCTCACCTCGGCCTGGACCTCGAGCGCGTGCAGGTCCACCAGCTCGACGATGCCGCCCAGGTTGGCCTGCTCGAGCGCGGCGGGGGCCAGCACCGCGCCCTCGTCCGCGAGCTTGCGCGCCACGGTGCCGGCGAACGGCGCGCGCACGATGGTGTGGGAGAGCTGCAGGCGGGCGGCCTCGGCGGCGCGGCGGGCGGCACCGAGCTGGGCCTCGGCGGCACGGCGCCCAGCGAAGGCGGCACGGTTCGCGGTCTGCACATCCTGGAGCTGGGAGGGAGCAATGACGCCCGCCTGGGCCAGGCGCTGCGTGCGGGCGGCGGTGCGCTCGGCGTTGCGGGCCTGGGCCTGGGCGGCGGCGAGCCGGGCGTGAGCGGCGCGGACCTCGGCCTCGGCACGCAGGAGGGCCACGCGGGCATCCCGGTCATCCAGCCGGGCGAGCACCTGCCCTTGCTGAACGGCATCTCCCTCCGCCACCGTCACCTCCACGAGACGGCCTGGGATGAGCGGGGCGATGATGGAGCGGCGCTTGGAGGCGACGTAACCCGCGGCGGACAGCTCGGTCTGCTGCTCGCCGGGGCGGGCCTCGCGCACCTCGGCCACGCGGACGGAGGGGGCTCGGCGGGAGAGCCCGAGAGTGGCAGCGGCCAGGACGACGAGCAGCAGCAGCGCGGGAACGAGCCAGCGGCGGAGCTGTCGCCTGCGCGGATGCGTCGAGCGATCGATCCTCAGCGCCTCCAGCTGGCTCCGAGCCTCGTGTGCCTCAGCCATGAGCATCTCCCCGTCAGGCTCCCGAGAGAGAAGGTAAGGATTCACCTCGCCGCAGGAGCCAGCGCCGTGCGGCGAAGAGACGTGCCGAGCGCCCGTTCACTCCACTGGGAGGGACGGCCAAACCGTCGCGCCGGAGGAGGGCAAGGTGTGATTCAGAGGGGGCCTGGCTCGAGTGTTGACTCTACGGCTGATCCCACACCCGGAGTGCTGTCCGCCTGGCGAGCGTCTTGACCGCTCGGCCGTGAACCCATAGACGGGCCGTCGACTGACTGCCGGGGGGACATGCTCATGAAGCTCAAGGTTGCCATTATCGGAGGCTGCGGACATGTCGGCCTCCCGCTGGCGCTCGCCTTTGCCCCCCACCACGACGTCATCATCTACGACATCAACGCCGCGGCCGTGGAGCAGGTGAAGCGTGGCGAGATGCCCTTCCGGGACGACGGCGCTGAGCAGGCCCTGCGGGAGTCGCTGGCGCGCGGGCTGATCGTCACCACCTCGCCGGAGCACCTGTCCTCGTGCGACATCCTGGTGGCCGTGATTGGCACGCCGGTGGATGAGCACCTCAACCCCTCTTTCGCCGTGTTCGACCGGCTGTTGGGGCAGCTGGACGAGGTGCTGCGGGACGGGCAGACGCTGGTGCTGCGCTCCACGGTGTACCCGGGCTCCTCGGAGCGGGTGCAGCGGCACTTCCGCCAGCGCGGGCGCAAGGTGGAGGTCGTCTTCTGCCCGGAGCGCGTCGCCGAGGGCGTGGCGCTCAAGGAGATCCGCCAGCTGCCGCAGATCATCTCCGGCTTCTCGCCCGAGGGCCTCCAGGCGGCGCGGGACCTGTTCTCGCCGCTGGGGGTGGAGGTGATCGAGCTGGCGCCGCTGGAGGCGGAGCTGGCCAAGCTCTTCACCAACGTCTACCGGTACATCTCCTTCGCCGTGGCCAACCAGTTCTACATGGTGGCCTCCGAGTGGAACCTGGACCCGTACCGCATCCTGTCCGCGATGAAGAAGGACTACCCTCGCGCGGCGCACCTGCCGATGCCGGGCTTCGCCGCGGGCCCGTGTCTGTTCAAGGACACCATGCAGATGTCGGCCTTCAACAACAACCAGTTCTTCCTGGGCCACTCGGCCATGCTGGTGAACGAGGGCCTGCCCCAGTTCGTGGTCCAGCGCATGCTCCAGCACTGGCCGGACCTGAGCCAGAGGAAGGTGGGGTTGCTGGGCATGGCCTTCAAGGCGGAGAGCGACGACACGCGCGAGTCGCTCTCCTACAAGCTGAAGAAGATCCTGGAGCTGCACGCGGCGGAGGTCATCACGTGCGATCCGTACGTCACGGATGACCCGAAGCTGCGCCCGGAGCAGGAGGTGCTGGAGAAGGCGGACCTCTTCGTCCTCGGGGCTCCTCACAAGCGCTACAAGACACTCGACTTCCGCGGCAGGCCCGTGGTGGACGTGTGGAACCATCTCGGTCACGGAGGCAGGATTTGAAGGCATTGATCACGGGTGCGTCGGGCTTCATCGCGGGTTACCTCGTCGAGGAGCTGCTGGCGCAGGGCTATGAAGTCGTGGGGCTCGACAACCACTCGAAGTACGGCCCGGTGGAGAAGAGCTACTCCAAGAACCCCCGGTTCCGCTTCGTCGAGGGCGACGCGAAGGATGTGGGGCTGCTCAAGCAGCTGGTGGCCGACTGCGATCACCTCATCGCGGGCGCGGCGATGATCGGCGGCATCAGCTACTTCCACGAGCTGGCGTATGACCTGCTGGCGGAGAACGAGCGCATCATCGCCAGCACGTTCGACGCGGCCATCTGGGCGCACAAGAACAAGAAGCCGCTGAAGAAGATCACCGTGCTCTCCAGCTCCATGGTCTTCGAGAGCACCACGGTGTACCCGACGCCGGAGGGCGCGCAGCTGACCTCGCCGCCGCCGCTGTCCACCTACGGCTTCCAGAAGCTGGCGTGCGAGTACTTCGCCCGGGGCGCCCATGAGCAGTACAAGCTGCCCTACACCATCGTCCGGCCCTTCAACTGCGTGGGCATCGGCGAGCGCCGCGCCAAGAGCGACCACGAGGTGATGAGCGGCAACGTGAAGCTGGCCATGAGCCACGTGGTGCCGGATCTGGTGCAGAAGGTGGTGAAGGGGCAGGACCCGCTGCGCATCCTGGGCTCGGGCGATCAGGTGCGCCACTACACCTACGGCGGAGACCTGGCCAAGGGCATCCGCGTGTGCATGGAGCACCCCGCGGCGCTCAACGAGGACTTCAACATCTCCACGGCCGAGTCCACCACCGTCCGCAAGCTGGCGGAGGTCATCTGGAAGAAGCTCAAGCCGGGCCAGCCGGTGCGCCTGGAGTCGGATCCGCCCTTCAAGTACGACGTGCAGAAGCGCGTGCCGGACGTGAGCAAGTCGCAGAAGGTGCTCGGGTTCACCTGCAACACCTCGCTCGACCAGATGCTGGACGAGGTCATCCCCTGGGTGAAGCAGCAGGTGGAGCTGGGCAACATCTAACCCGGGAGGAGCCGTGTCCACGTCGAGCCCCCAGCGCCTGCCGGCCGAGCCGGAGCTGCACGTCGTCGTCCCCGTCTACAACGAGGCCGACAACTTCCGGCCGTTCTACGAGAGCCTCACCACCCAGGTGCGCACCCCGTTCGACGTGCTCGTCGTCTACGACCGGGACGAGGACACCACGCTGCCGGTGGCGCGGGAGCTGGCCGCGAAGGATCCGCGCATCCAGCTGGTGAAGAACGAGGGCCGCGGCGTGCTGGGGGCGCTGAAGACGGGGATGCGGCACCCGAAGTCCGGGGCCGTGCTGGTGACGATGGCGGACCTGTCGGATGACCACGGGTGCGTGGACGAGATGTTCGCGCTCTACCGGCAGGGGTACGCGGTCGTCTCGGCGAGCCGGTATGCGCGGGGCGGAGCGCAGCGCGGCGGGCCTCGGGTGAAGGGGTTGCTGTCGCGGACGGCGGGGGCGAGCCTGCGCGTGCTGGCGGGCGTGCCCACGTGGGACGCGACGAACAACTTCAAGCTCTACAGCCGCGAGTTCCTGGGCACGGTGGAGATCGAGTCCCAGGGCGGCTTCGAGCTGGCGCTGGAGCTGACGGTGAAGGCGCACCTGCAGGGCCGCCGCATCGCCGAGCTGCCCACGGTGTGGACGGATCGGGTGGCGGGGCAGAGCAACTTCAAGCTGATGAAGTGGCTGCCACACTACCTGCGCTGGTATGCGCTGGGGCTCCGGGGCCGTCTGGCGCCGCGCCGCTCCTAGCTGATGATGCTTCGCATCGACGACGATTACCTGCCGTTCGGTGTTGGCATGACGCGTCCCGAGAGGATTGCCGGCCCTCGGCCACAGTACACGGCGGAAGCCATCAAAGGATGAGGGAATCCTCAGAGGGATGGAATGGGAGCGAGGTCAGTCAAGAAAGCAGCGTTCCCAGCGGCGGACGTGCTCCGGTATCTCGCGGTGCGCGCCATGTTCCACTTCGAAACTATGGATGGTAAGGATAGCGTTCGAGAACCTGCCCATCTGGCGACACTGCATACAGTTCGAACCAGTCGAAGCCGGCACTGAAGCCAGGAGATGCCCGTCCGCACTTGTCCAAGCGCCGATTGATACGGACGAAATACTGAGCGGTCAAGGTGCAGAGCGCCCGCCGATCTCGGGGAAGCGCTCGTAGGCCCGCAGTAGCGCGTCCAGGTGGGCGGGGTTGTCGAGATCGAGCGGAGCATCAGTGAGCTGCACGACCCACCCACCCGAAGCCGTGCGCCGCGCCCGCGTGAGCAGCTCGGCATCGCGGGCCGGGTCTGGGAACCCGATGGCCTGCGCGGCAGCGGTCGACCAGTAGTTCAGCCACCCCAAGCGATGCGGAATCTCAGGCGAGCGGATTCTCACCGGGAGTTTGAGCGCTGGCAGCCCTCGCGATGGGGAAGGCGGCCCGGCCAATGTGGGCGCCGTCTGTTGTGCTATCTCCACCCCCGCGTTGAACGGCGTCGCGTGCCCCCAGAACGCGCGTGCGCCCTCCGCTACGGCTTCCAGCACACCCCCTGCCGCAGCGATCCCGGCTGCGTCGAGCAGCAGCGTCGCACGGACTTCAAAATGCGGCGGGCTCCCTGCTGCAAGGCCATTCGGGTTTTCCGACCCGGCGAGCGTCACAAGATGATCATCGTCATCGTTGCACAGGAACGGAAACCCGCCGTCTGTCCTACTTGCCGCGACCCATTCATCTCGGTGAGGCAATGCAATAAGGTCTTCCTTTCCGGAAGTCGTCCATCCCAGACGCAAGCCCGGAAGCGCACGTTCCATCCCGTGGATGATGGTGAGAGGTCGCGCATCGCCGCGCACGAGCGCAGGCGCATAGACCATGACACGAAGGTCAGTCGGGTCGACCACCATGTCAGCACCAATCCATGACGACAACTTTAAGGGTGGGATCCGCGAGCTTTAGCGCGGTCTTGTGCGCTTCGCTGCGAACGCCGACGACAAAGTCATAACCGCATTCTTCCGCGAGCCTTTTCTCCCGTTGTAGCTCCGGCAGTTTCACTTCGATAAAGAATTGCTGAGATCGACGGCTGTGCTTGTCGAAGTTATCAGTCTTGACGTCCCACAGAGTGCGCATGGCCAGTTGCAGCGCGTCGAATTGCTTGCCATTGACGAGCACGTCCCAGCCGGGGAAGCTGTTCTGCGGAAGGAGATCGGCGCAGTCGTTGTGCGGGTCATTGCCGCCTCGGTGCGGCACTGGGATGGGCTTGCACTCAGGACGCTCCGAGGGATCGGAGGATATGGGTGGGAGCCAGTCCCGACCCAAGCCCCTCGGCGTGGGCTCGCTGTTCGACACGGGTTCCTGCTCACTGGATGGTTGTGTCTGAGCCTTGGGCTTCCCACGCTCACGGGATGCACTCCGCTCATATGCATCCAGCCCCTCTGTGATGGCAGCCGCCACCACCACGACGCCAATCACAATCACTGCGCCGACGACGATCTCAGGTGCCGCGAAGACACAGAGCCCCACGGCGGCGGCTTCCACACCGTTAGAGGCGACAGCGCACCTTCCTGTGACATCGCGGAACTTGACCCTGTCGTGATCGAGAGCGTGAAAGCACCGCTCCGCCAGGATGGGCCACTCGTTGGAGGCTTCTCGCACCACGCAATGCCCGTCGTCTGTCCAGGGGTACTGGGCTGCGCGCTGAAGGTTGGCGAATCTCGGACTCTGGGCCTCCGGCTCTCCCGGGCTCGGCTCCATCGTGGCGCAGGCCGAGAGCAGGAGCAGGAGCAGGGGGGGGCTGCAAGTCCGGAGATGCATGGCCACGTCCTCACGGAAGGGGTTCTGCCCGGGCCGCTCGACAGCGAGCGCGCTCGGAGCGCGCCCGAGTTTGGCAGCGCGGCCCCTGGAGCGCTAGAGCCGAAGGTCAGCTCAGCGGTACACCTTGCCGTCCCAGAGGAACGCGCCCCTGACGAGCGGCACGCTGTAGGCCGCGACGTGCCCCGTTGGCAGGAGGTACGCGACGAGCAGCTCGTTTTCCCAGCCCCCCGGGCGCCCCTTCATCCAGTAGGGATCCAGCGTGCGGCCCGCGCCGACCGCGATTGCCCGACACTTACCCTCGCGCCGTCCCGCTGAAGGTGATCCAGGAACTCATGGGGCATGCGACCATCGACATGACGATGCGCTACGCCCACCTGAGCCCCGACACCCGAAAGCAGGCGGTCGCGGTGCTCGACGCGCCCTTTGCGCCGGCACGCAACACTGACGCAACACGGATGGAGGAAGCCGCTAACCACCCGTGATCACGGCGTAAAAAAGTGGAGGCGGCGGGAATCGAACCCGCAGCAAGGCGATGGAAAACCCCGGGCAGGACGCGCTGTTACCGCTATCGCCTTGTTTTCGCTCGGGTTCGTTGTCCCGCCCCATCCCGCGCAGTTCCCCCGTGTTCCGCCTCGATCCACGCTAGAGGGGCACACTGAGGGCACATGCGGCCCCAAACGCGGTCCGGCTCAGTACTCTCTGGGTGGGTAGTACCCGAAGGAAACGAGGGACAGTGCTTGAAGCTGGTCCGCGAGCCATTCGTACGCCAAGTCGATCGCGGGCGTGTTTCCGTAGAGACGCACACTGGTCTGGGTGACGACCAAACGGAACCAGGACGCGGCTGCCGGGGACCGCTCGCGGAGCACGTCAAGGCTCCCTGCGGTGTCTTCGACGCATGCCCGCTCAAAGGCAGGCACATCGAAATCCGCCGGTGCGGCATTGATGACGACGTCCGACTTCACCCCCCGAGGGAGTGGGCGGACGTGGTAGTTCAACCAGGGCCCCCCCCGAGCGTTGAACTCCAAGAAGCCCTTGAGTCGAATCGGGGAAGCGCACGCCCAATCCATCGTCGGGCGGATCTTGGGCAGCCAGGTGGCGACCAGCTCCTCGTAGATGTCGAGCGCCGCCGGGTAGACCTCCCGGATGAGGCGCAGATGCGCCTCCTGGCTGTACAGGCCCCAGATGAACCCGCTACGGCTCTCGGGAAGATCAGGTACGGTCCAGGGTCGGCGAAGCAGGCCGTCAGGTCCTACGCCCTTGCCTGCCGTGAGATCAGCAGCGAACTCACGGATCTCCTTGCCCAGGAACGTTGGATGTTCCCCCCCAGGTCGACCCAGCTGCACGAACTCCACATCGTCGGCGTCGTCCAGAGACTCGAGAAGCTGCCGCACGTGAGTCAGGGCAACATCCGCCGGGATGGGAGCGTGGAGCAGGTCGCGACGTGAGCCCGTAAGGGCACGGGCGAGAGCCCACCGCCGCTCCGCGCGGTCCGGGGAGGTTTCCCGAAGCGGGAGATTCTTAGCGGAGAGGACGCGCTCGACTTCTTGCCGGAGCCACCTCAATGACATCATCCACGGCCATGCGGACTCGGCCGAGGCGACCCGCTCCGAGCGCCTCCACAGTGCATCCGCGAACTCCCAGTCAGGAGGCAACTCCCCTCCGCGCATGGCCTCTGGCGCCTCCGTGCGCCAGGCGCTCGTCACGAGCTGTGTTTTCCCCTCCCTGCGAGCCGCGAGGGTCAAGGACTCCCCCTTCGGCCCCACAAGCTGGGTTCGCTCGCTGAACGGTCTGATCGCCTGGACCCATGACGTCAGCGCACTCTGGAGCCGACGCGCGCATTCTGTACCCGGCGGCAGGGCGGGCGCGTTCTCGGTGTCTTCTTCGAATTCAAAAAGGCCGTGCTCGGAGAGAGCCTTCTTGACGACCCAGGCGGCCGCGCCGGGGTAGCGCCCGGCTAGGTCGGTGAGCAGTGCGGAGACTTGCTCCCAACTCCCGGAGCCCACGGCAAGAACCACGGCGTCGCGCCAGCGATCGAAGGACTCCAGTGAGCCCCATGCCGTCTCGGCCTTCACGGTACCGGTCAGCAGGGCTTGCGCGCCGAAGTACTGCTCGATGACTGGCAGCGTGAACACGAGCGTGCGCCCCCGCCGCACGACGAGACGCGTGGCGAGCAGCCGCTGAATGTCCGGTTCCACTCCGAACTCGCCCTGGGGAATGGTGCCCCCGGAAGTCAGGGTCAGCGCGGCCAGCCGCCGCAGTCCCGCCTGAGCGTCGTTCTCCAATTGGCCGGTGCGCTCCAGCGCCCGTTGAACGAGCTCATCCAGGAACCCCGCGGCCGTGCGCGGAATGGGCCTACCCGGGGTATTCCGTAGGGACGCGGCCACGAGCGCGAACAGGGGTCGTCGAGCGGTGGCCCACACGGAGGAGGGCCAATCCGTCCAGCCCCGAACGCCCGCGATGCGCCCGGCGAGGGCCCTCACCTCCTTGTCCGTCAGGAGGGGCATGGGCACGTGCTCCACGAAGCGGTTGAGCATGTCGGAAGGACGCGCCGTCAGGAGACACCGAGTGTGCGGCCACAGGCGCACGAGGACACGCGCCTGCTCGATGAAGTCCCTGGCGGCGTGGAGTCCAAGTTCATCGATTCCATCGAGCACGATGTGGGCACCCAGTTGGGCCGGAGCCCCCAGACCGACCGCAGCGCCGAGAACAGCATCCCTGAGCGGGCCCCTGACCTCACGGGCTGAGAGATACACGGGGACCGGGACCGTGGGTTCCGTCAGGGCCCGCTCCACGGCCCTTTGGTGGAGCCGCTCGCCAGCCGTGGACTTGCCCGAGCCGAAATCCCCTTCCAGCAGGACGAGGCCCTTCTCGGAAAGAGAAGCGCTCAAGCCTTGGGGTAAGCCAAGGTTTGCATCCGCAGCGAATGCCTCGGCCTGTGCCTCCGCGACGCCTGCGGAAATCCAGCGGGAGACCAGACGGGCTCGCGACTCCACCAGCGACTCCTCCAGCCGCCGCTGCCTCTCGTCCTGGACATACGGAGGCCGCGAGGAGTCCGGAAGTGGATCGCAGAAGACCCGCTCCCATTCAGAGCCGAAGAAGCGGCGCACCAGCATGTGCTGCTTACGGAGCAATTCCGACACGTCGTGCTGGTCACACACCCGCAGGCTGAAGCTCCTGTTCGCGGTCTTGAGCTTGTGCAGCTCATCGAGGATCTCCGTGCGCTCGACTGGACAGGCGACGACCACCGCCAACCATCGACTCTTGAAGGGCCGTTTCCCCTTGGTGAACTTGCGGATGGCCGCTCGGAGATCGCCCTTCTTGAAGTCCTTGACGTCCTTGGCTTGGCACGTCCCCACCTTCCCGTTGGCCATGTAGCCGTACAGGTCGATTCCGTGTTGGGCCTGTCCCTTGACTCCGTAGCGACGAACCTCTTGCCAGTGGAGAACCTCGCGGACGAGGGCCACGAGCAGCCTCTCGAAGTCCTCCCAGGCGAGTTGCTGGAGCGGCAGCGTGGCGGCACGGGGTTCGATGGGAGGTGGGGGAAGCCGCGTGGGCGGAGCCAGCAACGTAGTCGACAGCTCCTCCGTCTCCCCCCCCTCCGCCTCAGTTGTCTCCGCCGAGGGCTTCTCTTTTCCGGCTTTGCGACGGTGGCGGCTCATCCCTCCGCCAGAGCATAAGAGCCTGGGAAGAACAAGGCTCAAGGTGGTGTCAGGCGAGGCTCGACGCGCAGGCTGCTCTTCCTCTCCTGCTGCTCAGGACTTCGTCTCTCGGCACAGCACGCGCTTGCCGCCGAGCATCACGAGCAGCGCCACCCCTCCGGCGAGGTGTAGGCGTCACCATCGAGGGTGACCATGAGGTACGCGCACCTGTCGCCCGAAGCGCGGGAGAGCGCGGTGCAGCAACTCGACCGGTCTGTGCCCCGGCTCCACGCCGTACCGGCCAGAGACGCCAGAGGGGCACACTGAGGGCACATACGGAAACGAGGGCCAAGAAAAAGCCCAGCAACCCGGTGAGATTGCTGGGCTTCTCGGGACGGGGGCGGCGGGAATCGAACCCGCGTCCAAAAAGCCTTCCGCCCTGCACTACGCCATGGCGGCGGAGCCGATCTCCGGGTGCTGGCGCACGAACGAGGTCAGCGCGTCCGCGTACTCCGGGAACGGGGGCACGTGGATGCCGGTGCCACGCAGGTCCTCGCGGGTGTTGCGCGTGTCGTAGCGGGTAGGGTGGGCGAAGTAGTCGATGGCGCTCGAGGGGATGCGCATCAGCGCGTACACGCCCGGCACGTTGTCGATGGCCCACTTCGCCACCTTCACGGGCAGCGGCAGCCGCAGCAGGCGCCGGCCCGTGACGTGGGCCAGCTCTCCCAGCATCTCGGCCACGGTGAACGGCGCGGGATCCGCCAGGTGGTACGTCTTGCCGAGCGACTCCGGCTTCGCGCTCAGGGAGGCGATGGCCTCCACCACGAAGTCCCGCGGCACGACGTTCAGCTCGGTCTGGTGCGTGTCTCCCACCACGGGCATCACGGCGATGCGCGGCTGGCGCAGCAGCCACTGCACCGCGAAGTAGGGGCCGTCGTACTTCTGCGTCGCCCCCGTGCGGCTGTCTCCCACGACGATCGCCGGGCGGTAGATCGTGGCGGGCAGGCCCTGCTTCATCCTCCGCCGCACCTCCACCTCCGCCAGGTACTTGGTCTCCTCATAGAAGTTGTTGAACGTCTGCCCCTTCTCCAGGTCCTCTTCCAGGAAGGCGCCCGGGTGGCGGCCGCTCACGTAGCAGGTGCTCACGTACTGGAAGCGCTGGAGCCGCGGGCACCCGGCCGCGAAGTCCAGCATGTGCCGCGTCCCCTCCACGTTCACCCGGATCGCGAACTCGCGGCCCACGCTCAAGTCGTAGATCGCCGCGAGGTGGAAGATCTCGACCGTGTCCCGCTGCAGCTCCGCGGCCTCGGCCTCCAGGAGTCCCAGCCCTGGCTCGGTGATGTCCCCCTCGACGATGCGGATGCGCCCCCGGGTGGCAGGGTGGGTGGCCTCGAGCTCCACCACCCGCTGGCGCGCCAGCCCGGCGTACTTGGGCTGCACCAGACACGCCGCCGTCGCGTCGCCCGCACGCTCCAGTACGCGCGGCAGGAGCTCTGAGCCGATGAAGCCAGGGAAGCCGGTGAAGAAGAAGGTCGTCATGGCGATGCTCTCCTCAGGTAATTAATCCATCATTTACATACGGGGCGCAGCTGTCCTTGAGGTCAGGGGACCGTCCGTTAGCGTGCGCGCTTCGGTCTGGGGCGGAGGGGCGGGGGCTTCCTGGAGGGAGCACGGGCGGGCTCCGCTGTGATTCCCTGCAGGAACAAGTCGATCACCGAGTCCACATAGCGCTCGGCCGAGAACGTCCGCGAGTCGTACGGCTGCAGCGAGTTCAGGTACATGGCCCCATACAGGATGGGCGCCACCATGACGCGCGACGCCAGCGAGACGTCCATCGGGCGGAACTCCCCGCGCTGGATGCCTCGCTCCAGCAGCAGGCAGTAGGCCTGCTGGATGCGGGCAATCACGCGCTCCACGTGCGCCCGTGCCACCTTCGGGAAGTTATGGGCCTCTGCCAGCACGATCCGGGCGACGTTCGCCATGGCCGGAGTGCTCGCGTGCTCCCAGGCGTAGCGGACCAGCCGGCGGTAGAGCTCCACGGTCGGCCCGGGGAAGGACTCGATCTGCCCCTCGGCCTCCACCACCAGCGGGAGGATGGCCTCCTGGACGGCGGCCTCGAAGAGCGCCTCCTTGCTCTCGAAGTAGCGGTACACCGTCCCCACCGTCACCCCGGCCGCCCGGGCGATCTCCTCGGTCTTCGTGGCCGCGAACCCTCGCTGCGCGAACAGCGTCAGCGCCGCCGCCATCAGCTGCGCGGGCCGCTCATCGCTGCGTCGGCGCCACCTGGGCGCGGGGGAAGGGGAGCTCGCCATCTGCCTCTCGGAACGCGTAATTAAGTAATGACTTACTTACGCAGTGCGGCAAAAGCAAGCGGAGACCGTCCCCCGGCTCAGGCCGACGGAACGATCTCCAGGAAGATCGCGGGGTTTGGAGGTGTGCCTTACGCGGCCTCGTCCTCGGCGAGCAGGGCGGCGAAGGGGGAGCTGCTCTCTCCCAGCTCCTTGTAGAGCGCCTCTACCTTCTCCAGCTCCCGCTTGAGCACCTTGTGGTGGTTGCGGTTCTTCAAGAGATTCTCCCGCCCCAACACCCGGAACGCATCCTCGCGGCCCATCTGCTGGACGGCCTGCCCGAGCACGATGCCCACCAGCGACTCGGCCAGGCCCAGATCCAGTGCCGTGCCGCGGCGCTTCGCCTCGGCGATGAACGCGTTCGCTGCCGCCAGGAACGCGTCCGTCACCGAGGTCACCGCCTTGCTCCCCGGCTGGCTCGTGGCGCCTTCGTACTCCAGCGCCCGCGAGACGTGGCCCCCCGACAGCGTCAGCTCCGCTGAGGCCCCGTGCTCCACCAGCGCCAGCGTGTAGGCCCGGCGGATGATGTTGTCCAACTGCCGCAGGTTCCCCGGCCAGGTGCGGCCGCTCAGCAGCTGCTCCGCCTCGGGCGCCAGCCGCGCCTGCCCCTGGGGGAACTGCTCCTTGTGCCGCCGGGCCACCATGTAGTTGGCCCAGAGCGGGAGCTCATCATGCCGCTCGTCCAGCGAGGGCACTCGCAGCGGCAGCACGTTGATGCGGTAGTACAGGTCCTCGCGGAAGCGCCCCGCGCGCACCGCCTCGCGCAGATCCACGTTCGTGCCGATGATGAAGCGCACGTCCGCGCCCCGGTCTCCCGCCCCGTCTCCCAGCACCCGGTAGGAGCGCTCCTCCAGCACGCGCAGCAGGCCCGCCTGCGCCTTGAGCGACAGCTTGTCGATCTCGTCGATGAAGAGCGTGCCGCCCTCCGCCCGGCCGATGCTCCCCAGGCTGTCCTTCACCGCGCCCGTGAACGCGCCCTTCTTCCACCCGAAGAGCTCCGCCATCTGCAGATCCTCGGGCACCGCGATCAGATCCAGCACCTCGAAGGGACCCTTGCGCCGGTTCGAGCGCGCGTGCACCCACCGCGCCAGCCGGGACTTGCCCGCCCCCGTCGCTCCGCTGATGAGGATGCTCTCCTCCTGCTGCGAGAAGACGTTCAGGATGGGCAGCAGGTTGGCCATGGACTTGCCCACCACGGGCAGGTACTCGTCCACCTCCGCCTCGGGCGCTGGCCGGAACGGCAGGCCCGTGAGGTACGGCGCGGAGACCTCCGCGATCGTCTGCAGCTGCTCCACGCACTCGCGCCAGACGAAGTCCTGGCCCATCGCCGCCGGGCTGTCCGCCTCCAGCGAGATCATCCCGCCGATCCCCGAGCCCAGCGTGCGCAGCGGGATGACGCACACGTGCGAGGCCTGCCGGCTCAGGAAGCTCTGGCGGCTCTCCTGGCTGCTGAAGCTGCCCGGCAGCTGCTCCTCGGCCTTGTCCGGGGACTGGGGCAGGTAGGGCCGCAGCGTTCCCAGGGTGACGTCCACGAAGACGGGGCTCCCGTGCTGCACCACCGAGCGCCACGCGGTGGCCGACACCAGGCTCGGAGCCCCGCGCTGCCCCGTGCTCCCGGCGGACTGCACCGCCGTGGCACCCTGCTCCAGGATGGCCAGCTTCAGGTAGCCCCCCGAGGGCCGCAGGTGCACCATGCTCCGCAGCACCTTGGCGCGCCCGGCGTACTTGCTGGCGGCGATCGCGCGCTCCGTCAGGCTCATCAAGGCCGCCAGTGTCCGCGCGGCCGCTTCCTCGAAGTCTCCGGACTTCGACAGCGCCACCACCAGCGAGGACAGATCGTCTTGCATGAAGTCACCCAAGTCCTTGAATTCCGGTGCGTGAGCCAGCGGCCAGCAAGGCGCGAGCACCCGCGCATCCTCTCAGAGCCCGGGACTCCCTTGAAAGGCTCTGCAGGGTTGCTCGCAGTGTGTTCAGCCGCACCCTCGCATGCGCCATCGTAGTAAAGGAAGGAGCCGAATGACGAGCGAGCATGAGAAGGCTGGGGTCCTGGCTGGAACCGGAGAGGGGATTCCTCCGCTGCACTACAAGGCCTTGAGCCAGTGGCTCGAGTCCCATCCGGACCTGGTGGGCCGGTTCTTCGAGACGAAGGCGTTCCCAAGGGAGACGCGCGTCTTCCCCTCGGAGGAGCTGCTCGCCGCAGGCATCCCGAGGCTCGCCATCCTCCTCTCGGGGGAGATGGCGCTGACCCAGCTCGCTCCCGGGGCGCTGGCGCCGCACCGGGCCCTCTACCGGGGAGATCTGTGGATCAACCCGAACAAGCCGGGCACGAGGCCGCGCGGGCCTGTCTCGGCCATTCACATCCAGTCCGTGTCCGCGAGCCAGGTGCTGCTCCTGACCGAGCAGGGGCTGCGATCGATGCCCGAGCAGGAGGCAAGAGAGCTGGAGGGCCTCCTCGAGGACTATGCGGGGCTCCACTCCGCCCGGTACACCTTCTTCCAGGCGATCCGGAAGACGCTCCAGTTCCACAAGGCCGCCGTGCGGCACCTCCATGCCCTGCTCGACACGGTGGATGTGCGCACCTACGAGAAGGGGAGCAGCAACGGGGAGATCGTCGTTCCGCAGGGCAGCACCGAGGAGGCGCACAAGGGCATCTTCCTGGTGCTGGAGGGGCAGCTCGGGGAGTGGAGGGATCCCCAGGGCTCCGAGACCCAGCCCGTGCTCATCCGCCCGCTCTACGTTGGGAGCATCTTCGGGGACGCGGTGCTGCACAGCGACTCGCCCGCACCGGCCACGGTCAAGCTCCACTCCGACAGGGCGGTCGTGGCCTTCCTGCCCGAGAACAACAGTCTGAAGCTCATCCGGCGCTCCCAGCTGTTCGCCAGCGCCGTGGGCCCCGCTCCCAGCGAGATCTGGCAGCGCATCGCGGAGGCGGGCGCCGCGCTCGCCCCTCCTCCCGAGGTGGTGCTGTTCCGGAGTGATGTGCCGGACGCCCCGTTGGAGCTGCTGATCCAGGATGTGGCCGAGGCCACCCACCTGAGCCACCAGGACCGCATCCTCCGGGTGGACCTCTTCCTCTCCGCGCACTCGCAGGCGACGGTGCCCGAGCCGCCCCCGGAGCTGCGTCCCGGAGAGGTTCCGCTTTACCGCCTCGGGGCACACGACGGACCGGCTGCGGCCCGGTCGCTTCAGGCGCTGGCTCGGGCGCTCCAGGGGAAGTGGGACTATCTCTTCGTGCACGTGGATCCCCGCCTGTGGCGGGGGCTCGAGCCTCCCACGGGGAGCGCCCGGGGCTTCCGGCCGTTCTTCCTGGACGGGGAGGTGGTCTGGAAGGTGGTGGCGCTCTCCCGGGATCCCCTCGAGGTTCCTCCGCCGCCCGGCTTCGATCACGGCTCCATCCTCTATGCGGCGCTGCTGTCTCCGGGGACGGAGCGCCTGCCGGGTCCCGCGTTTCCGGCCGGGACGGTGCGCCTCCCGCTGAACCTCAGGCACTTCTCCACCCACCGGACCTTCGCCCAGTGCTCCCCGGCGGAGCAGGAGCTCTTCCAGCGCTGGGGCCGCGCCATCACCGAGCGGCTGGTCGGCATCGCCCTGGGCGCGGGCGGCTCCTGGGGCTACGCCGAGATCGCCCTCATCCGCGGGATGCAGCAGCGCAAGATCCCCATCGATGCCGTCAGCGGGACGAGCTTCGGGGCCATGACGGGGGCGTTCTACAGCGCGTTCGGGGATGAAGGCCTGGAGATGCTGCTGAAGGAGGGCCACAAGTTCAACGCGGTCGTCCTCGCCAGCATCATCAACTCGGGTGCCATCACCCTCTTCATCGACCACCTGCTCGGCCGCCGGCGGCTGGAGAAGGTCACGCTGCCCTTCTTCCCCGTGGGAACGAATGTCTCCGAGTCCCAGGCGTGGGTCCTTCAGCGGGGCACCCTGGGCGCGGCGGTCCGCTCCAGCGGCATCATGCCGGGACTGCTCTCTCCGGATTACACCGAGGACAACAGCCGGGTCGTGGATGGCGCCTTCATCAACAGCGTCCCGGTCAGCATCCTGATGTCCCAGCGCGCCAACCTGATCGTGGGCACCAACGTCCTGTCGACTCCTCCGGACGAGAAGGAGCGGGGGCCGCTGCTGCCCGGACCTCTGGGGTGGTTCCTGCACGGGCTCAACCCGGTCGGGCGCATCTCCGACGCGGTGCGCTCCACCCTCATCCTGTTCCACACGGGTGGAGACCAGAGTGGGTCCGGTGCCGACGTGACGTTCGACAGCCCCTTCTCGCCGCTGCCGCCCTGGGCGTTCGCGCAGGGACAGGCCGTCGTGGATAGGGCGGCCAGCGTCCTCGGACCGACCCTCGACGAGATCGAGACGCGGTGGAAGCTCATGGCCACGCCTCGGTGGGATCTGCCCTCGAAGCTGCGCATCCTGAGCCAGTCCGGGATGATGGAGCCGCTGGCAGCGCTGCTGGCGGAGAGGAAGCCGGCATGATCCCCGTCCGCATCCTGGGGACCTCGGGCCTGCTGCCGGGACGGGCGGTGTCGACGGAGGAGGTGGCGCGGCAGGTGGGCCGGGATCCCGTGAAGGTGGAGGAGCGCACGGGCATCCGGACGCGCTACTGGGTGGAGCCCGGCACCCGCATGACGGACATCGGGGTGGAGGCGCTCCGCCGCGCGCTCGACGCCGCGAAGATGGCGCCCTCGGACCTGAGCCGCATCCTGTTCGTCTCCTCCTCGGGAGGGGATGCCATCACGCCGGCGACCGCGAGCCTGATCTCCGGGGCGCTGGGGCTCGCTGGCTCGTGCGACGCGTTCGACATCAACAACGCCTGCATGGGCTTCCTCTCCGCCTTCGATGTCGCCGCCCGCTCGATCGCGACGGGGATGGGGCCGGTGGGGATCGTCGTCGTCGAGTGCATCTCCCGCGCCCTCGATCCCAGCCATCCCCGGCCCTATCTCGTCTTCGGGGATGCGGCCGCTGCCGCCGTGCTCGGGCCCGCGCGTCCGGGCGAGGGCGTGCTGGGCGTGGCGCTCGCCAACAACGGCACCCTGCCTCCGGACACCGTCTGCGCCCAGCCGCTGTTCACCGGCAAGGTGGAGCGGGTCCAGTTCCTGGTCTCCAAGGACGAGATCCTCGAGATCGCGCTCAACGCCCTGAGCACCGCGACGAACACGGTGCTCCAGCGGGCGGGGGTGGAGCTGAGCGACATCCAGTGGGTGCTGCCCCATCAGCCCAACGGAGCCCTGCTCGACGCGATCATCGGCAGGCTCGGGCTGGATCGGGCGCGGCTCATTCCCATGGTCCGGGACGTGGGGAGCGTGGCGTCGGTGTCGATCCCCTACAGCCTCGACCTGCTGATGCGTACCCGGGAGGTGCGCCCGGGAGATCGGATCCTGATGGTCGGCGTGGGGGCGGGCGTCTCCTACGGCGCGCTCCTCTATCAGGTGGGCGGATGAGCCGAGCGGGGGGCGTTCCTCTCGCCACGTGGCTTGCGGCGTTCCGGATGCTGCGAGCCTGGCACCGCTACGAGGTGCAGGGGCTGGAGCGCCTGCTGCAACCGGGCGCGAAGCTGATCGTCGCCTACCACGGCCGGCCTCTGGCGCTCGACCAGTGCATGCTCACCGTCACCCTCTACGAGCAGCTGGGCTACCTGCCCCACGGCATCATCCACGGCTACTTCGGCCAGAACCGGCTGCTGCGGTGGGTGATCGACGGCCTGGGCTTCGTCACCGGAGACGGGCCGGAGATCGCCGAGGCGGTGGCGCGAGGCGAGCACGTCCTTGTCCAGCCGGGCGGGACGCGCGAGGGCTGCCGCAGCTTCCGCCACCGCTACCAGGTCGACTGGGGAGACCGGCTCGGGTACCTGCGCCTGGCCATCCGGCATGGCCTGCCCATCGTCCCCGTGGCCGGCGACGGCGTGGATGACACCTACCTTGGACTCAATGATGGCTACGCGCTCGGGCGCCGCCTCGGTGTGCCCGCGGGCCTTCCGGTCTGGGTGGGGCTGGGCGCCACGGGCGTCTGGCCACTCTCGCTGCCGTTCCCGGTGAAGGTGACCCAGCTTGTCGGAGAGCCGATCGAGCGTCACCTCGGAGGGAGGATCGATCCGGCGGATCGGGCGGCGCTGCTGGAGCTGCACCAGGAGGTTCGCGGCGCCGTCCAGTCGCTCATGGATCGGGCGCGAGGCCAGAAGGAGGCGGAATGAGCGCGGGGCAGTGGGCAGTCGTCCTGGGGGCCTCGTCGGGCACGGGGGCCGCCATCGCCGTGGAGGTGGCCGGCTCGCGCGGGCTCGATGTCTTCGGCGTGCACCGTGGGCGCTACCTGGAGCAGGCGCAGCGGGTGGAGTGTGACGTGGCAGCCACCGGCCGCCGCATCGTCATGCACCGGGGGGACGCCGCCACCCACGAGGGCGTGGCCCAGGGCGCCGATGCCCTCCTGGCGGCGGCGGGCCCGCGAAGCGTGAAGCTGTTCGTCCACTCGCTCGCCAGCGGTTCCGTGGGGCACTTCGTCTCGGGAGGGGAGGATCAGTTCCATCCCAAGCAGGTGGAGCGCACCTTCAACTCCATGGCCCACTCGTTCCTCTATTGGAGCCAGGCCCTCGTGGCGCGGGATCTGCTCGCGCCCCAGGCCCGCCTGCTGGGGCTGACCAACCCGCTCACCGAGTCGCTCCTCCACAACACGGGCCTCATCACCGCCGCCAAGGCCGCGCTGGAGATCTACGTGCGGCACCTGGCGCTCGAGCTGGGGCCGAAGGGCCACCGGGTGAACCTGCTCAAGTTCGGCACCGTGCTGACACCGGCGCTCCAGCACGTCTACTCGCCCGAGGCGCTGGCGCGGCTGGAGGCCGCTCACGCCCGGATGAACCCCTCCGGGAGGATGTGCACCGTCCAGGAGGTGGCCCGCTTCGTCTCCGTGCTGGTGGGCGAGGACGTGGACTGGTTCAACGGCGCCACCATCGACTTCACCGGTGGCATGACGCTGCGGTTGCTCGATCTCGTGCTCAACGAGCCTCGCTGAGGCTCACCCGCGAGCGAGCTCCGCCTGCACCCGCGCGGTCTCGTCCGGCATCTCCAGCTCGGAGAAGAGGGCGCGGGCCTTCAGCAGGTGAGGCCTCCGGTTGGGATCCTGCAGGTCCATGTGGCGGCCGAGCTCGAGCCGGGCGTAGCCCTCCTCGAAGGGCATCTTGTGCTGCTTCGCCTCCGCCAGCGCACGGTCCCAGGCATGGCGGGCCTCCGACGGGCGCCCGGAGAGCCACGCCTCGCTGCCCCGGCACAGCCACGCGAAGGAGCGCGCGAACGGGAGGATCAGCGCGAAGGTGCGCAGGATCTGGATGCCCGCCCGAGCCTCCTTTATCAGCTGCTCCCGCTCGGGAGCGTCCTCGGCGGAGCGCTCCCAGAGGGTGAGGTGCACCTCGTTCATCGTGATGATGCCCGGGTACAGGAAGAACGTGACGGGCTTGATGGACTGCAGCACCTGGAGCGTCTGCGTGGCCATGCGCCGCGCCTGCGCGAGGTTGCCCTGCCGCAGCCACGCCAGCCCGAGCGTGCCGTAGAGGACGATCTTCTCCGCGGCCTCGACGTTCGCCTCGATGCGAGGGACCTCCGAGACCACCGTCACGATGGCCTCGGAGGAGCGGCCGAGCCGCACCATGGGGCCCAGGCGCATCACAGGGCCCCAGAGCTGGGTCTGGGTGGCGCCGCGCCGCCGCGCCGACTGCTCCAGCCGATCCGCCAGCTCGATGGCTCGCCGGTACCTGGCGCGGCACGTGTTCGCGCAGGTCAGGATCGCGCTCGTCTCCTCGGTCAACCGGTAGTCCCCGAGGCTGCTCGAGGTGGCGATGGAGCGGTTCCCCCAGACCTCCAGCTCCTCCCAGCGCGCCTGGCCGATGCCGCTGGCCGCGCTGCGGGAGAGCACATAGGCCACGTCGATGGGCGTGCCCACCTGTTGGGCCATCTCCTGGGCGCGGCGCATCCAGGTCTCGGCGATCGGGCGCGTGGGAGGCAGGCTGAAGGCCACCACCGACATCAAGGCATAGCCTCGGGCCAGAGTGGGCGAGGGGCCCAGGGGCTCGCAGGCGTTGAGCGTGCGCAGGCCCGCCCAGGTCAGGCGCGGCATGTCCTGGGTGTAGATGTACATGTCCGTGAGCCGCAGCAGGATGTGCCCGGCCTCGGCCTGGGCCTTCGCCCGCTCGGCTCCGTTGACCTCGAACGCCTCGGGCACTGTCGCCTGGGACACGCGCTGGAGGATCTGGCCCAGCACCCCCGCGCCCCAGCCCACGGAGGAGGAGGGGACGCGCCAGCCGAAGTGCCTCAGGGCCCGCTCGGCGTGCGTGCGGAACTTGTCCAGCAGGCCCAGCTGGTAGAAGGCGTCCGCCAGCAGCGCCTCGATGTGGCCGAGCCGGGCGCGCTTCTCGGGAGGAGGGGAGGAGTGCTCGCCCCCCTCCGGGGCCAGGAGCACCAGGGCCCGCTCCAGGTGAGGGATGGCCTCGCGGCAGGCATAGGCCTCCAGCGCCTGCTCGCCGGCCTTCTGCGTGGAGCGGAGCTCCTTCTCCGCGTCGCCCGCCCGGCCCCAGTGGAACGCGAGCGCCACCGCCCAGTCCGGGGACTCCGGGTACGCCGCCTCGATGGCCGTGGCCGCCTGGCGGTGCAGCAGCTGCTCGGTGCGCGGCGGCAGATCCGCGAGCACTCCCTCGCGCAGCTTGTCGTGCGCGAAGCGCCACTGTCCCTCGGAGAAGTCCAGCACCGCCGCGCTCGAGCACTCGGACAGGAAGGCATCCATGCGCACGGTGGGGGCACACAGGCTCAGCACCTTGGGATCGACCCGGCGCCCGATGACCGCCGCCAGCTGGAGCAGCTCGCGCGCGGAGGGGGGGAGCTTCGCCAGCCGGCGCTGGACGATCTCCCTCACGCCGCCTGGGAAGACCTTGGCCGGCAGGGGCGCGCTACCAATCCGGGCCAGCTGGCCACTCTCGGCGGCCAGCGCCCGGACTACCTCCACGAGGAAGAACGGGTTGCCCTCCGTCTCCCGCCGCAGCATCTCCACGATCTGCGGCGAGCGGCCGGCGGCGCCGATCATCGACTCGGTGAGCACGGCGATGGCGGCCTCGCCCAGCCGGGGCAGCCGGAGCACCTCGGCCACCGGCAGCAGGCCGGGCAGATCGGGGCGCTCGTCGTCCCGGTAGCTGGCGAGGATCAGCAGCGGCAGCGTCCGGGCCAGGGCCGAGATGCGATCCAGCAGGCGCAGCGACTCGCCGTGCGCCCAGTGCAGATCCTCCAGGATGAGCACGGTGGGCTGGGGCACGCGCCGGAACAGATCCTCCACCACCGCGAACAGGCGCGCCTGCGCCATCTCGGGATCCAGCTCGACGATCGCGGGCACCGGCCGCCCGAGCAGCGCCTCGATATCCTCCACCAGCGGCCGGAGGACGCCTGACTCGAAGTCGTTGGGCTCGGCCAGCAGCACCAGCCAACGCAGCACCGAGCGCCACTCCTGATAGGGGCTACCACCGCCGCTGACGCCCTGGCCGCGCACTGCCACCGCGCCTCGCACCAGGGCCAGGGTGCGCACCTCATCGAGCAGCCGGGACTTGCCCACGCCGCTCTCTCCGCCCACCAGCCACGCGCTCCCCTTGCCGTGCAGCGCCAGCTCGAGCACTTTTTCGAAGCTCGCCAGCTCGCGCTCGCGGCCAACGAACCGGGCACCCTGCAGGAAGCTCTCGCGCGTGGCCGAGGTCTCGATGACGACCTGGTGCCCGGTGGCCTCGGTCAGCGCGCCCAGGGCCTCCTCGGCGCTGCGGTAGCGCTCGCGGGGATCCGGTGCGCTCAGCTTGCGCAGCACCTGGCCCAGCGCGCTCTCCTCGAAGCCCGCGGGCAGGCCCTTGGGCCCCGCGAAGAGCCGGTAGGCGATCATGCCCAGGCTGAACAGATCCGAGGCAGCCGAGGCCGGGTGCCCATCGAAGAGCTCCGGCGCCACGAAGCCGGGCGTGCCCACCATGCCCTGGGAGTCCATCCGCTCGCGGGCGATGGCCAGGCCGAAGTCGAGCACCTTCACCTGCCCGTCCACGACGAGCACGTTGGCCGGCTTGAGATCGCGGTGGATGACGCCCCAGCGGTGCATGTACGCCAGCGCCTGGAGCACCTGCGCCAGCAGGCCCACGCGCACCTCGTGCGGCTGCTCCTTCCCCGCCTCGGTGATGGTCCGCCCGCCCTTGAGCAGGTCCATCGTGTAGTAAGGGCGCGCCTGGTCATCGAACCCGTAGTCGAGCACGCTGATGACGTGCGGGTGGTGCAGGGAGGTGAGGACCTTGAACTCGTCCGCCAGCCCCAGCGCGATCTCCGGAGGCGCCGTCTTCGAGCCCAGGCTGCGCGTGGCGTCCTCGGCCAGCTCCTCCACCGAGCGGTGCAGCCGCTTCAACGCCACGACGCCCGCGAGCCGGTCCCGCGCGAGGTAGACCGTCCCCATCCCACCCCGGCCAACCACGTCCAGGACCTGGTAGCGGCGGCCGAGCACCTCAGCGCTGGCAAGGAGCGGAGAGGCGGCGTCTCCCAGGGCGCTCCCCTGCACGGCTGCGTTCATGTCATCCATTTATCATGCCTTAGGAGGCTCGCGGAGCTTGACGCGGGGCGACGCGCAGCGGTTGCGGGAGGGAGGGAGGAACCCCCGCAAAAGCTGCGTGTCTCGCCGGGGCTCACCTGGGGCATTGGGTGGCGCGGGGCTTGCTGTAGGAGCAGGGACCGGGATGCGCTCCCGGTGGACGGAGTCCTACATGGTCACCCACAGCGTTCCCCTGCTCCTGCTCGCCACGCTCCTGCTCACCACCGCCAGCCAGGCGGGTGGGGTGGAGCCGGGCTCGAGGCTCCCTGTCCAGAACCCCCGCCCCCGTCCCCCGCAGGCGGCCGAGCCCTCGCCTCGCGGTACGAGCCTGCCACGCTTCCTCGAGGAGCCCGGCAAGGAGGAGGGGCGCCTCGCGCTGTGGCTGCGCGTCAACCGGGAGGCGCGCCTGCTCGAGGAGGGCACGCGGGACTTCCTGGAGACGATCATCCAGCTCGCCGCGCAGGTCCCCCAGGACGTCATCTACTCGCACGAGCGCGTGCAGCTCGAGGCGGAGTCGCTCGCGGCCGAGCAGGAGATCCAGGAGCTGGTGGACGCGCGGGCGGAGCTGCTCGAGGAGCTGGGCAAGGCGGATCCGGAGCGCACCCTCCTCGAGGGAGAGCAGGCGCCGCCCTGGTCTCCGGAGGGGACGGTGGACCGTGAGGCGCTGGTGGGGCTCGTCTTCGCGCACACGGGCCGCTCCGGGCCGTTGAGCCCCCGGGTGACGCGGGTGCTGAGCCGCCTGGAGAGCGTGGAGCGGCGCCTGGACTCGGTGGAGCACCAGCTGCTGCCGGCCGCCGAGGAGGCGTTGGGCTCGGCGCTGCTGGCGCTCTCCTCGGCCGAGGCCAGCATGCTCGAGATCATCCACGGGCTGCACTTCCTCAAGCACCAGCAGCGCACCCGGCTGGAGCTGCGCGTCCACCGGGAGCTGCTGCTGATGGACCTGGCGCGAGAGGCGGGCTGCCGGGTGGACCAGCTGCCCTGGGCGAAGGCCCCCATCACTGGATGAAACCCAACCGAGCGGCGGCGCCGGACTCTGGAAGAGGCTGCCGTAGACCCTGGCCAGCGGTAGTCTGCCGCGTATGGCGGAGACATTGTTCGAGGAGCTGAAAAGGTATGTGGGCTTCAGCCCGGAGGACGAGCAGGCGCTGCTCTCCTTCCACGGGGTGGCGCGAGATCACTTCTCGCGGATCGCCAAGCTCTTCTACGACCGGATCCTCGAGCACGAGGGCGCCCGCACGGCGCTCGAGGGCGGCGAGAGCCAGGTCGGCCACCTCAGGGGAGAGCTGCAGCTGTGGATGGAGCAGCTCCTGCGCGGCCCCTGGGATGAGTCCTACTATGAGCTGCGCTGCCGCATTGGACGCAAGCACGTGCGCATCTCGCTGCCCCAGCACTACATGTTCGGAGCGATGAACGTGCTCCGGCAAGAGTTCAACGCGGTCATCGACGAGAACTACCGGGACAAGCCCCAGGAGCTGGCCGAGGTCCGCGAGGCCCTGTCCAAGATCCTGGATCTGGAGTTGGCCATCATGCTCCACACCTACCGAGAGGATCTGCTCGTGCAGCAGGCCCGCAGCGAGCGCCTCTCTACCTTCGGCCAGCTCGTGGGCTCCATCGGCCACGAGCTGCGCAACCCGCTGGGGGTGATCGAGACGTCGCTCTTCATCCTCAAGGGCCGCCAGCCCACAGGGGACGAGCGCACGGTCAAGCACCTGGATCGCATCGGTGAGCAGGTGTCCATCGCCAACCGGATCGTCTCGGATCTGCTGGACATGATCCGCGACACGCCGCTGAAGCGCGAGCCGGTGCGGCTCGCGGAGGTGTGGCAGAGCGCGGCCGCCGCCGTCCAGCACCCCCCGCAGCTGGTCGTGAGCGCCCAGGGACTGGCGGACCTGCCCCCGGTGCACGGGGATCCCCACCAGCTCCGGCAGGTCTTCGTCAACCTCCTGGAGAACGCCATCCAGGCGGTGGGGGAGGCCGGGACGGTGGAGCTGGTGGCCACGGTGCTGCCGGACGCGGTGGAGCTCGCCCTCGAGGACTCCGGACCGGGGGTGAGCGAGGTCATCCGCCGCAGGCTCTTCGAGCCGTTGATGACCACCAAGGCGCGCGGCATCGGCCTGGGGCTGCCGCTCGTCAAGCGCATCCTCGAGCGCCACGGCGGCACCATCTCCTACTCTCCGCGCACCGAGAGCGGGGCCGGCGCGCGCTTCCTCCTGCGGCTGCCGATCGCGTCCTAGCGAGAGCCTCATGCGACACTTCCTATTGCTCGATGACAACAGGGCCTTCGCGGAGAACATCGCCGAGATCCTTCGGGACTCGGGGGACTCGGCCACCGTGGTGACCGATGGCATCGAGGCGCTCTCGCTGGCGAAGGCCCGCCGCTTCGACGTGCTGCTCACCGACATGAAGATGCCAGGCATGAGCGGCGCGGCCGCCGTGCACCACATCCGCAAGGTGGACCCGGGGATCGCCGCCGTGGTCATCACCGCCTACCCGGGCGAGAACGATCTGGAGGCGGCGCGGAGAGAGGGGCTGCTGGCCGTGCTGCCCAAGCCGGTGCCGGTGCCGACGCTGATCGATCTGCTGTCGAACGCGAAGCGGGATGGGCTCGTGGCCCTGGTGGAGGACGATCCGGCGCTGGCGGACAACCTGAGCGAGCTGCTGCGGGAGCGGGGCTTCTCCTGCGTGACGGCCCGGTCGATGCTGGAGACGGAGCGGCTCTCCATGGTGCAGCCCTTCGCCGCGCTGGTGGACCTGCGCCTGCCGGGTGGCCCTGATGGCGAGGCGCTGCGCCGGCTGCGCGCCCGCTTCCCGGAGATGCCCCTCTTCGTCATCACGGCCTACCCGGATCAGGCTCCGGGGGAGGTCGTCGCGGGGGTCTTCTCCAAACCTTTCGACACCTCGGCCCTGCTGCAGGCCTTGGAGCGAGCGCACGCCGCGCGCTCGGACGCGGCATGAACCTCGCGCTCCGCCGCCCGCGCGTCCTCGTGGTGGACGACAACGCGGCCTTCCTCGACAACCTCCAGGAGCTGTTGAGCGATGCGGGCTATGAGGTCGGCATCGCGGACAGCTGCGCGGTCGCGCGCGAGCGCGCAAGGCACGGCTTCGATGTCTCCCTGGTGGATCTGCGCCTGCCGGACGGAGATGGCACCGCGCTGGCCGCCGAGCTGAAGAAGGAGATGCCGGAGTCCGAGGTGGTGCTGCTCACCGGCTTCGCCACCCTGGAGACGGCGATGGCGGCGGTGCGGGCGGGGGCGTGCGCCTACCTGATGAAGCCGTGCGCGCCCCAGGATCTGCTGCTCACGTTGGAGCAGGCCATGCGGCAGGTGCGCCTGCACGGGGAGAAGCGCGACCTGGCCCGCCGCGCCCAGATGACGGAGAAGCTGGCGACGGTGGGGACGATGACCGCGGGCCTCTCGCACGAGATCCGCAACCCGCTGAACGCGGCGGCGCTGCAGCTGTCCGTGCTGGAGCGGCGGGTGCGCAAGCTCCCGGAGGGCCAGCAGGCCCCCTTGCTCGAGCCGCTGGGTCTGGTGCGAGACGAGATCCGGCGGCTGGATCACATCCTGGAGGACTTCCTCCAGTTCGCGCGGCCCCGCGAGTTCCTTCCGGAGCCGGTGGAGGTGGAGCCGCTGCTGCGCCGCGTGGGGGATCTGCTGGGCAGCCAGGCCGAGGCGCGCAAGGTGAGGTTCGAGGTGTCGGTGCCCGCGCCCATGTCCCGGGTGCCCGGCGAGGAGGAGCGGCTGCGCCAGGTCCTCATCAACCTGGCGCTCAATGCCCTGGATGCGACCCCCCCGGGCGGCGACGTCCGGATCTCGGCGGGAGAGGATGGCCGGGGGATCTGGGTGACGGTGGACGACACGGGGCCGGGGATCCCCATCGCGCTGCGGGATCGCATCTTCGAGCCCTTCTTCACCACGAAGGCCCAGGGCTCGGGGCTGGGGCTCTCCATCGTGCATGCCATCGTGACGCAGCATGGCGGGACGCTGGAGGTAGGAGAGGCGCCTGGAGGGGGAGCCCGCTTCGTGCTGCGGCTGCCCAAGGCGGCGCCTGCACCCGCGCAACCAGTGGGGTAGGCTGCCGGGTACGATGCCCCGGTACGCCTTCACGCTCTTCGCCAGCGCCTTCTTGTTGTTCGGGGTGCAGCCGCTGGTGGGGCGGTTCGCGCTGCCATGGTTCGGCGGGACGCCGGCGGTGTGGACCGCGTGCCTGCTCTTCTTCCAGGCCGCGCTGCTGGCCGGCTACGCCTATGCGCATGTCGTGGCCACGCGCCTGCCGCCTCGCTCCCAGGTGAAGCTGCACCTGGGGTTGCTGGGGTTCACGGTGGCAGTGCTCGCCGTGCGGGCCCTGTGGGTGGGCTCGCCCGTGGCGCCCGGGCCGGAGTGGCGGCCCACCGGAGTGGAGGGGCTCACCGGGCAGCTGCTGGCGATGCTCGCGGTGACGATCGGCCTGCCCTTCTTCGTGCTGTCCACCACGGCGCCCCTGCTGCAGAGCTGGTTCGCCCGAGTGCGGCCCGGAGTTGCGCCCTACCGGCTCTATGCGCTGTCCAACGCGGGCTCGCTGCTGGCGCTGCTGAGCTACCCCTTCCTCGTCGAGCCCTCCGTGCCGCGCAGCGTCCAGGGCTGGGCCTGGGCCGTGGGCTTCGGGGTCTTCGCCCTGGGGTGCGCCGCGTGCGCGAGGGACCTGTGGGCGCTGGGCGGGACACCTGCCCCTGTCGCGGGAGCCACCGCTGGGCAGGGGGCCTCACCGGAGGAGGAGCCGGCGGCGGCGAGGCCCGGGCTGGGGCGCACGCTGGCGTGGCTGGGGCTGAGCGCGTGCGCTTCGGTGCTGCTGCTGGCGACGACGAACCAGCTCTCCCAGGACGTGACGGCCGGTCCCTTCCTGTGGGTGCTGCCGCTGGCGCTCTACCTGCTCTCCTTCATCCTCACCTTCGAGCGCGAGGCGCTGTACTCGCGCACGGTGTTCTCCCTGCTGCTCATCGGCGCGGTGGCGGGCGTGACGTGGGTGATCCTCGCGGGGCCCCATACTCCGCTCGGCCTTCAGCTCCTGGCCTATGGCGGGGCGCTGCTGGCGGGGGGCATGGTGTGCCATGGCGAGCTGTACCGCCTGCGGCCGGCGCCGAGGCACCTGAGCGCCTTCTACCTCTGGGTGTCGGTGGGCGGCGTGCTCGGAGGCCTGTTCGTCAGCCTCGTGGCGCCTCGGGTCTTCGAGACGTTCGCGGAGTACCCACTGGCGCTCGGGGCGTGCTGCCTCATCTCGCTGGGCACCATGCTCCAGGGCTTTGCTCGCGAGGAGCGGCTGGAGCGGCTGCGGCGGGGCGTGCGGATGTTCCTCCTCGTCTTCGTGGCCGCGCGGCTGACCGACGCGGTGAGGGATCTCCAGCGCGAGAGCCTGCTGACGGCGCGGAACTTCTTCGGCGTGGTGCAGGTGCTGGAGCAGGGGCGGGACAAGGCGTCCGAGCACCGCTTCACGCTCAAGCACGGCGCCATCGCCCACGGCGTCCAGTACACCGAGCCCGTGCGCCGGCGGCTGCCCATGTCCTACTTCACCCCGGAGAGCGGCCTGGGCATGGCCGTCGCCGAGCACCGCCGCCTGCGCGAGGCCGTGGGCCTGCCGCCAGGGCTGCGCCTCGGGGTGCTCGGGCTGGGAGTGGGCTCCACCGCCGCGCTGGCCCACGCCGAGGATCGGGTGCGCTTCTACGAGATCAACCCGAAGATCATCTCCCTGGCGCGGGGGGAGGGGGGCTACTTCAGCTACCTGGCGGACACCCCCGCGCACGTGGAGATCGTGGAGGGGGACGCGCGTATCTCGCTGGAGCATGAGCTGGAGCAGGGCCAGGCCCAGGGCTTCGACGTGCTCGCGGTGGACACCTTCAGCTCGGATGCCATCCCCATGCACCTGCTCACCGAGGAGGCCGTCGCCCTCTACCGCCACCACCTCGCGGCCCACGGCGTGCTGGCGCTGCACATCAGCAACGCGCACCTGGATCTGGTGCCCGTCGCGCTGGCGCACGCACGGGCGTTCGGGATGCACGCGACGCTCGCCGTCTACGATCCCAAGGAGGATGCGGCGCGCAGCGTGTGGGTGATCCTCAGCCCGGACGTGGAGTTCTCCTGGGGGCCCACCTTCGTGCGCGCGGTCGCGCACGTGCGCCGCCTGGAGTGGGTGGGCGCGCCCGCGGTGAGCTGGACGGATGAGCACGGCAGCGTGCTGCCCCTGCTCTGGCGAGGGAGCTGGCACGGCGAGGTGAGAGAGCTCGTCCCCGCGGCCGCCAGGCCCTGAGGGCCCCGGTACCCTGCTACCGCGGGCCGGCCTTGGAGTCCTTGTCCTGGGGCTTCTTGTCGTCGGCCTTGTGGATGTCCACGCGGGAGCTCCAGAGCCCAGGGCCCAGGAGCACCACGAGCACGATCATCACCACCATCCCGATCAACGTCTCGACCCAGAACCCCACAGCTTCCCTCCGTTCAGCTTCCAGACTCCGCAGCGGGCTCATCATCGGCCTCCTGCGTCGTAGGTGTCTTTCCGCTGCTGTACTCCTTAAGACGATACTGAATCTTCCGCACGCTGATCCCGAGGATCTCCGCCGCGCGGCTGGTGGAGCCCTGCACCATCTCTAATGTCCGCAGGATGGCCTCCCGCTCAATAGTAGCCATGGAGGAGCCTGGGATCAGGTTGCTCGAGGAGGAGCCCAGCGGACGGGGGCCTCGCAGCACGGGCGGCAGATCGTCCGTGGTCAGCTCGGTCCCCTCCGCCAGCACCACCGCGCGCTCGACGGCGTTCTCCAGCTCGCGGATGTTGCCCGGCCAGTCGTGGGCCAGCAGCGCCTGCAGCGTGCCCGGCGCCAGCCCTTTGACCTGCTTGCCGTAGTTGTCCCCGTACTTCTCCAGGAAGTGGCTCACCAGCGGGGGGATGTCGCTCTTGCGCTCGCGCAGCGGCGGCAGGGTGACCGAGACGACGTTGAGCCGGTAGAAGAGATCCTCGCGGAAGCGGCCCGCCTTCACCTCGGCGGCCAGATCCCGGTGCGTGGCGGCGACGATACGCACGTCCACCTTGATCGTCTGCGTGCCACCCACCCGCTCGAACTCGCGCTGCTGGAGCACGCGCAGCAGCTTCACCTGCACGGCGGGCGAGATCTCGCCGATCTCGTCGAGGAAGAGGGTGCCGCCATCCGCCAGCTCGAAGCGGCCCTCCTTGCGCGCCGCGGCGCCGGTGAAGGAGCCCTTCTCGTGGCCGAACAGCTCGCTCTCCAGCAGGCTCTCGGACAGCGCCGCGCAGTGCACCCGGATGAAGGGCTTGTCCCGGCGCGGGGACTCCTGGTGCAGCGCCTGGGCGATGAGCTCCTTGCCCGTGCCGGACTCGCCCAGGATGAGCACCGTCGCCCGCGTGCCGGCCGCGCGCTTCACCACGTCATAGACGCCCTGCAGCTGGGGCGAGTCCCCGATGATGTTGTGGAAGCGGGCGCGCTGGCGCACCTGATCCCGCAGCGACTCCGCCTCGCGGCGCAGGCTGCGCTTCTCCAGCGCCTTGCTCAGGATGACGAGCACGGCGTCCGCGTCCAGTGGCTTGACGAGGTAGTTGTCGGCGCCCGCGCGCATGGCCTCGACCGCCGTCTCCACGCTGGCGAAGGCCGTCATCATCACGAAGGTGGAGTCCGCGCCCTGCTCGCGCGCCTTCTTGAGCAGGGTGAGCCCGTCCATCTGCGGCATGCGCACGTCCGACAGCACTGCCGCGGGCGAGAAGTCCGCGATGCGCGCGAGCGCGTCTACGCCATTGGAGGCCTCGGCGACCTCGTAGCCCTCCTCGCCCAGGATGGTGACAATCGCGCGGCGGGCGTTGTCCTCGTCGTCGACAACCAGAATTCGTTCAGCAGCCATAGGTACTCACACTAGCAGGCCGGCACGAGGGGCGGCATAGCGGCGCGGCCTGGAGGGCCGCGGCAGGGGTTGAAGGGAGGGGAGACTTCAGGCAGAGGCGCTCCGGCCGCGGGCGGCTGGAGCTTCGCGCCCGGGAGCGCGCGTGCCGTCCTCCCAGATCTCCACGACGGGCTCGATGCGCGGCGTGAGCTGCATGATGGAGCTGGGGAAGCACCGGCACGGCAGCTCCGCGAAGAGGTGCCGCACCCGCTCCTCGTCCTGCTCGGAGCGGACGGCGACGTGGGGCCGGATGATGAAGTCCGTGAAGTGGGGCTGGACTCCGTGGCCCTCCACGCGCCGGCCCATGGCGGTGCTCTGGTAGAACAGGATCTCGAGCCCCTCGGCCCGGGCCCGCTCCAGGAAGATCTGGAGGATGCGCCCCTCCATGGCGCCCACGAGCAGCGTCTCGGGGCACCACCGATCCTCCAGCGGGTGGCCGGCGACCAGGCCGCCGAGCGGCAGCGAGGGGGCATGCTCAGTGCTGAGCGTGGCCCGCTGCTCTCCCTGCCACTGAAGGCGGGTCTCGAACTCTGTGACGGCGATCGAAGTCATGCGAGGGCTCCTGTGGCAGCGGGGAGGAAATCCTTTCAACGCGCGTGCCAAGCGTTCATGGCAGCCCGAAGAGGCGAAGGACCCAGGGGCCGGTGAGGGCGACCACCAGGCAGCCGAGCACCATCAGCGGGAGGCCCACGCGCAGCAGATCCGAGGAGCTCACTCCCCCCTCGCCGGCGACCATGGCGTTGGGCGGGGTGCTGATGACGAAGGGGATGCCAAAGGAGCAGCCCACGGCCACGAGGATGGGCATGGAGGCGGAGGGGAAGAGCTGGACGGCGATAGGGATGAGGAGCGCCGCCGTGCCGGTGTTGCTCATGAGGGCCGAGAGCAAGGCCGCCAGGCTGACGAGCACCCCGGCCTGAGCCAGCTGCGGCCAGGCGCTCCAGTCCACCCCGCTCAGCGCCGTGGCCACCACGCCCGAGCGCTCCACCAGCCGCCCCAGGGAGATGCCCCCAGCGATGAGGATGAGCGTGGACCAGTCCAGCTTGCCCAGGTCCTCGCGGCGCAGCAGGCCGGTGCCGAAGAGGGCCACCACGGCTCCCAGCGCTACGAGCGGCGCGGGCAGGCCGTGCAGGGGCTCGGTGAGCCACAGGGCGGCGCAGGTGGTGAAGACGCCAAGCACCCAGTGTGCGCGCGTGCTCAGCTTCTGGGGAGGTGCGGCGGGGAGCTCGAACTGGCCGCGGACCTTGTAGCCCACCACCAGCAGCAGGAAGCCCACCCCGAGCATGAGCCCGGTGAGGGGCAGGGCGAAGGCCATCCACTTGACGAACGTCACGTGGACGTAGGGCTCGGCCGCGGAGATGGCGATCCCGTTGGGGCCGGTGCCGACGGGCGTGGCCAGGCCTCCGAAGTTCGCGCCCAGGGCCACGGACAGCAGCAGGGCCCGCCGCAGGGCGGTGTCCTGGGAGGACTGGAGCAGCGGCCGCAGGGAGGCGAGCATCATCGACGCGGCGGCGATGTTCGACATCCACATGGACAGGACGGCCACCCCGGAGATGACGAGCAGCATCAGCAGGCGCCGGCTCCCGCGCGCCAGCCTCACCACGTGCTGCGCCACCGCCGCGCCCAGGCCGTGCCGCGAGGCGGCCACCTCCAGCGTGAAGCCGCCCAGGAAGAGCGCGAGCACCGGATCGGCGCACCACGAGAGCACCGCGGGCAGCCGGTAGCCGGGCTCCATCGGGCCCAGCAACACGGCGGTGGCCCCCAGCAGGAGGAGCGTGGGGACGAAGGGGGGCACCAGCTCGGTGAGCCACAGCGTCAGGCACACCCCGGCGATCACGATCGATCGCGCCACGATGGGGCTGTCCACCCCCAGCCAGGCCACCAGGAGGCTCGCGGCCACTCCGGCCACGGCCATGGCGGGACGGAGCCAGCGTCCCGAGAGAGGAGTGCTCATCCGTCATTCATCTCGCGGAGGGCGGACCATGAACACCGGGCGCGTGCCGTTCATCAACACCTCCTGGGCCACCGAGCCGGCCAGGGCGCGCGTCAGCCCCGAGTGCCCGTGGGTGGCCAGGCAGATGACATCGCAGTCCAGCCGCTCGGCGGCCTGGCAGATGGCCTCGGAGACCTTGCGGCCGGTGACGAGCTCGATGCGCGTGGTGATGCCGCGCGCGGGGGCCTCGGGCGGGATCAGCGCGCGCAGCTCGGTGGTGAGCTGCTCCCGCTCGGCGCGCTCCTGGGGGGAGGCGGGCTCGGGCAGGGCATAGCCGGTGCCCACGGGCGGTGCGCCCGGGGGCGGGGGCAGCGCATGGAGCAGGTGCACGGTGCCCCCGGCGGGGGCCAGGGAGTAGGCATGGCGCACCGCGCTGGAGCCCAGCTCGGACAGGTCCGTGGGGGCCAGCACCCGTCGCAGGTGGGGGATGGTCCGCATCATGGCGGCGCTGGCGGGCACGCAGAGCACGGAGGTGGGCGAGTCATGCAGCACCGTCTGCGAGACAGAGCCGTGCCACCACTTGCCCGCGCCGGAGCGCTGGTGGGTGCCCACCACCACCAGGTCCACGGCCTCCTTGCGCGCCAGGTGGACCAGCGCCTCGGACGGGCGCCCCAGGCCAGGCTGCAGGTGCACCCAGACGGAGCCGCTGCCCGGCATGTCCCCCAGGCGTGCGGTCAGATCGCGCCGGAGCGCCTGCTCGGCCTCGGGCGTCACCTCCGCCTCCGGGGAGAGGGGCAGGCCGTAGCGTGCGTGCGCGTCCGCGCCCCAGTAGTGGTGGGCGGCGATCACCTCGCACGGGCCCAGCGCCCTCATCCGCCGCACCCACGCCACCGCCGCATCCGAGGGCCCCGAGAAGTTCAGCCCGAGCAGCAGGCGCAGCGAGCGCTTCCCGGCCGCCCACGCCTCGATGGGCTGAGGCGCCTTGAGCACCAGCACCGGGCAGCGCGCAGCCTGGACGACGCGATCCGCCACGCTGCCGATCCGCCACCGGGGCGCGCGCTGCCCATGGTGGGAGAGCACGAGGAGCGAGGCGTGGACCTGGGAGGCCACCTCCACGAGCACCTCGTCCGGGGCGCCGTCCAGCAGGTGGCTCTTCACCTCGATGTCGCGCCGGCGGAGCTCCCCGGCCTGCTGCTCCAGGCGCGTGGTGGCCTCGCGCTGCATCGCGTCGAGGATGGCGGCCGCGCCTCCGGCGCTCCCATAGTCGAGCACGTGCACCAGGTGGAGTGGCTCGCCCGTACGGTGAGCCAGGGCGGCCGCGGCGAGCGCGGCCACGGAGGCGTGCTCCGAGAAGTCCGTTCCAAAGACGATGGCCATGGTGCCCGTGCCTTTCGAGGGGTGGCTTACTCCTCGTACTCCGCCGCCTCGCTCATCCGGTCCAGATCAGCGATGAGCTGCTGGGCGTAGCGGACGAGATCGGCCTCCGTGAGGATACCTAGCAGGTTGCCGGCCTCGCCGACGACGGGCAGGCAGCCGAACTTGTTGTCCAGCATCACCTTCACGGCCTCCTTCAGGGACGTGTCCGGCCGCACCGTGCGCACCTCCCGGTTCATGATGTCCGCGGCCCACAGGGGCTGCTTGGCCGGATCCGGGCTCTTCCGGGTCGCGGCCTTCAGCAGATCGCGGTGGGTGATGAGGCCCACGAGCTTGTCCTCGCGGACCACGGGCAGGTGGCGGATGCGGTTCAGGCGGAGCAGCTCGTCCGCCACGGCGAGGTTCTGGGTCTCCTTGAGGGTCACCAGGTCTCGGGTCATCAGCTCGCCAACGGTCTTCATAGGTCAGGTGGCTCCAAACAAAACAAGTCGTGGATGACCCTCAATGCACGATCGGGTCCAAGCCCAGGGGCTCCCCGAGGGACGATGGGGCTGCTCTGGGGAGCACGCAACAATTGCGCATGTGCTTGCTGCCCCGCAGAACCTGCGCGCCCCGGTTGAAGCGGCGAGCCCCCTGGGGTAGACCCCCCCGGTCGCTAGGGGTGCCCCAGGCAGGGGCTGAGACGGCCGTGGTCGCGGCCGGACCCTTGGAACCTGAACCGGGTCATTCCGGCGGAGGGAAGCGGCGGGCGCCTCGCCTCTCGCCTGCCTCCCGCGCCGCCGCCAGGAGGAGAGTCAGATGAGTGGAGCGTCGAGAAGTCTCAAGGTTGATGGCAAGGTGCTCGAGGGGATTACCCGGGGGCCGCTGCCAGCCTCGCGCAAGGTGCATGTCTCCGGTGAGCGGTACCCGGAGCTGCGCGTGCCCATGCGCGAGATCAGCCAGACGCCCACCCACCACGGCCACAAGCCGGAGTCGCCGGTGACGCCCAACCCGCCGGTCTACGTCTATGACTCCAGCGGCCCGTACACGGATCCCGAGGCGCGGATCGACTTGAAGGAGGGCCTCGCGCCCATCCGCGCCGGCTGGATCGCGGCCCGGGGGGACACCGAGGAGCTGCCGGGCATCACCTCCGAGTATGGCCGTCTCCGGGAGGCGGATCCGCGCCTGGCGGGCCTGCGCTTCTCCCACCGCCGCCAGCCGCGCGTGGCGAAGCGGGGCAGCAACGTCACGCAGCTGCACTACGCGCGCAAGGGCCTCATCACCCCGGAGATGGAGTTCGTGGCGGTGCGCGAGAACCTGAAGGTGGAGGCGGCGCTCGCCGCGCAGCACCCGGGCCAGTCCTGGGGCGCCGCCATCCCGCGGAAGATCACGCCGGAGTTCGTGCGGGACGAGGTGGCCCGGGGCCGCGCCATCATCCCGGCCAACATCAACCACCCGGAGCTGGAGCCGATGATCATCGGCCGCAACTTCCTGGTGAAGATCAACGCCAACATCGGCAACTCGGCCGTCTCCTCCTCCATCGAGGAGGAGGTGGAGAAGATGGTGTGGTCCATCCGCTGGGGCGCGGACACGGTGATGGACCTGTCCACGGGCCGCAACATCCACGAGACGCGCGAGTGGATCCTCCGCAACGCGCCGGTGCCCATCGGCACGGTGCCCATCTACCAGGCGCTGGAGAAGGTGGGAGGCAAGGCCGAGGAGCTCACCTGGGAGATCTACCGGGACACGCTCATCGAGCAGTGCGAGCAGGGCGTGGACTACTTCACCATCCACGCGGGCGTGCGGCTGGCCTACATCCCCCTGACGGCGAAGCGGCTCACGGGCATCGTCAGCCGGGGCGGCTCCATCCTGGCCAAGTGGTGCCTGGCCCACCACCGCGAGAACTTCCTCTACACGCACTTCGAGGAGATCTGCGAGCTCCTGAAGGCGTACGACGTGAGCTTCAGCCTGGGAGATGGGCTGCGCCCGGGCTCGATCGCGGACGCCAACGACGCGGCGCAGTTCGGCGAGCTGGAGACGCTGGGCGAGCTGACGAAGATCGCCTGGAAGCACGACGTGCAGGTGATGATCGAGGGCCCCGGCCACGTGCCCATGCACCTCATCCAGGAGAACATGACGAAGCAGCTGGCCGTGTGCCACGAGGCGCCCTTCTACACGTTGGGGCCTCTGACGACGGACATCGCCCCGGGGTACGACCACTTCACCAGTGGCATTGGCGCGGCGATGATCGGGTGGTTCGGCACGGCGATGCTCTGCTACGTCACGCCCAAGGAGCACCTGGGGCTGCCGGACCGGGATGACGTGAAGGAGGGCGTCATCACGTACAAGATCGCGGCCCACGCGGCGGATCTGGCCAAGGGGCACCCGGGGGCACAGGCGCGCGACAACGCGCTGTCCAAGGCCCGCTTCGAGTTCCGCTGGGAGGATCAGTTCAACCTCTCGCTGGATCCCGAGCGCGCGCGCGCCTTCCACGACGAGACGCTGCCGGCCGATGGCGCCAAGGTGGCCCACTTCTGCTCCATGTGCGGCCCCCAGTTCTGCTCCATGAAGATCACCCAGGAGGTGCGGGACTTCGCGGAGAAGAGCGGCGTGGCGCCGGAGACGGCCCTGGAGGCGGGCATGGCCGAGAAGAGCGAGGAGTTCAAGAAGGCGGGCAGTGAGCTCTACCGTTGAGACACCAACCGTCTCCCTGAGGCTCCCGGGCCTTCCTGCCGTCGTCGTCTGCCCTCGACGTGGCATTTGACGTCAGCGTTGGCTAAAAGGGGGTGGGGCGCGGTATGCGCCTCACCGACTCTTGGAGGGGGTGTCTCATGGATCAGCAACAGAAGGAGCAGTCGTTCCTGACGGGTTCACCGGCGCCGAGCTCGGATGACAAGACCATGGCGCTGATCGCGCACATTGGCGGCATTGTCATCCCGATCCTCGTGCCGCTCATCATCATGGTGAGCAAGGGGGAGCAGTCCCCGTGGGTCCGGGCGCAGGCCGTCGAGGCGCTCAACTTCCAGATTGGGATCTTCATCGGCTACGTCGTCTGCTCGATCCTCACGTTCGCGTGCATTGGCGCGCTCCTGTTCCCCCTGGTGGGCCTCGCGGCGATCATCATGGGGATCATGGCGGGGCTCAAAGTGAACGAGGGGGTGTCGTACCGGTATCCCTTCGCGCTCCGCCTGGTGAAGTAACGCCGTGGCGGGCACTCGGGGGCAGGGCGTGGATCGCGCGCTGAACGCGGTCGTGGGACTTGCGCTCTGCCTCGCTGGCAGCTTCACCGCGGCGTCGCTGGTGATCAGCTTCGTGTTCGCTCCCGTCGAGATCGCTCGGGGCGATCACCTGGCGGCGGTCGGCCTGTCCCTGGCGCCCTGTCCCGGCTGCGGGATGTGCGGGATGTCGCGCGCCTTCGCGAGCTTCTCTCACGGAGACTTCTCGCGCGCCCTCGAGTTCAACCCCGGCGTGGTGGTGGTCTGGCCCCTGTTCCTCGTGATGACGCTCGCGTGCGTCTGGGGCCTCCTCCAACTCGTCCGGCACCCGCTGCGGACCGAGAGCCCGCGGCACGCTCACTCCTAGGAGCCTCATGGAGAACGACCCTCCGAACCCGCCTCGGCCGCCTTCTACCCCCTACGCCTCTCCAGGCACCGCCGGCACGGGGTGGGAGCCCGGTGGGAGCAGTCTGGCCGCGCCGCCATCCACGGGGTTCAAGACCGCCTCGCTGATCCTCCTGTTGCTGGGAGGGGCCATCTTCGTCCTGGGCCTCTTCCCGTGCCTCGGGTGGCTGAACTGGTTCGGGGTGCCCCTCAATGGAGCCGCGGCGCTGGTCGGTATCCTCGGGATGGCCTCGGGCCCGAAGAATCTCGACGGCTCCCGGGCCTACCAGGGCTACTACGTCGCCGCGTTGCTTGTCGGCATCGTCGGGTTCATCGGCGGCTCGATCCGGTGCATTTTCGGAGCGGGCCTGCTCTGAGGCCGGGGCGCCGCTCGGGCGCGCCCGAGGCGTCAGCCGCCGATGCCCATCATCGGCAGGAGGGTGGAGGCGCTGCCGGCCTCGGTGAAGCGGTGGCCGTCCGGCTTCTCTCCCAGGGCGCCGCGGATGGCCAGGGCCAGCTCCACGTCCGAGGCGCCGCCGCGGATGAGCTGATGCAGCGGCGCCTGCGAGCGCCCGCCGAGGCAGCTGCGGAGGTCCCCGTTGGAGGCCACGCGCACGCGGTTGCACCCGCCGCAGAAGTTCTGGGTGAGCGGCGAGATGAAGCCCACGCGGCCGGTAGGTGAGCGCCAGTAGCGCGCCGGGCCCGCGGTGGGGCTGGTGAGATCCTCTGCCTCGGCGGCGAGCGGCACGCCCGCGGACTGGATCTGCTCGACGAGCTCCGCGGTGGGGACGGGGGTGCCCTGGCCGAAGGGCATCAGCTCGATGAAGCGGGGGGTGAGGCCGCGCTCGTGGGCGTAGCGGACCAGGGCGGGGACCTCGCCGTCGTTGATGCCGCGCATGACGACGACGTTGAGCTTGAGCGAGTCGTAGCCAGCCTGGGCGGCGGCGTCGATGCCGCGCAGCGTGGAGGCGAAGTCACCCTGCTTGGAGATGCGGCGGAAGGTCTCCTCCGAGAGCGTGTCCAGGCTCATGTTGAGCTGGCTGACGCCCGCCTCACGCAGGGGGACGGCCAGGCGCTCGAGGTGGCTGGCGTTGGTGGTGATGGCCACGCGCTGCACGCCCGGGGTGGCGGCAATCAACTGGGCGATCTCCAGGATGTCCGGGCGGATGAGGGGCTCGCCGCCGGTGAGTCGTACCCGCTGGATGCCCATGCTCGCGAAGACGGAGACGATGCGGGCGAACTCGGCGGGGGAGAGCAGGTCCTTCTTGCCCCCCCACGAGGCGGGCGAGCAGTAGGTGCACCGGAAGTTGCAGCGGTCGGTGATGCTCAGCCGCAGGTACGTCATCCGCCGCCCCTGGGCATCCAGGAGGGGAGGCGCGAGCGGGTCTCTCAGGGGCGCGGCGGCTGTGGGCGGCGGAGGCGTCATCTGAGGGGGTGACGGGTGGAGGTGAGGAGGACTATGGGCCTGATAACGCGGGGATGCACGCGTTGCTTCACTCTTCAAGTAGGGTTTCGGACCCATCGTACTCACCCGAGTGCTGTGCGGCGAGACGCTCCAGCTCCTCGCGGACGGAAATGGCCCCCTCGTCACCTGGGGGCAGGGCGTGCTCGACGAGGACCAACCAGTTCCTTTCGTCCGCGCCCCAGCGGCTCTCGACGGTGAAGCCGCGCTGACGCAACTCGGCCGCCACGGCCCTGCCCACGGTGGCCTGCGGGAAGTAGAGATAGTGGCGCATGCGCAGCGATGGGCCGCGGGTGGACGCGCGGGCCGGTGCTTGTTCTGGGGGGAGCTGCTTTGGCGGAGTGTGGAGTGCAGCCGGTCCTGGGCGCTTCGCGTGCTCATGCTCCGGGCGCCATTGCTGGGAGAGGCGCTGCACCAGGAACTCGTGGTTCCACATCTCCGCGAGCGAGAGGCGCTTCTCCTCGGGGGTGAGCTCTCTCTTCAGCAGGGTTTCCCGGGATCCCTCTTCCAGCCACCACTTCGTCACCGTGCCTTCTCGGGTGATGAAGCCAGGCCTCAGGATGGCGCGAGGAGCTTCGAGGCCCGCTGGAATCGGACAGTGGGCGACCACCTCGACGAGCCCATGCCGAACCGCGTGGCTGACAAGATAGAAGGCGAAGTAGCCCTCTTGGGTGGACAGCGCCTCCAGCTCATTCGGGGCAGGCCGCTCTGGGAAGAGCCCAGGGAGAACGCGGATCGTGTCGATGTACGTGGGATGCCTGGAGGCATACTGCAGATAGGCCAACCCCGCCGGTGTGCGCACTTCGACGATATCGCCGATGCGTACCTGCTTCCGTGAGGAGGGGCTCTTAGTCCGCTTGGTAGTCGATGGACTCAAGCAGTTTCTTCCCCCGGCGTAAGAGGTCGGCGTATTTCGGATTGGAGCGGGCGATGCTGTTGATGCGGTTCAGCAGTGTCCCGCCGTTCTTTTGAAGTCCATGAAGCTCGACGAGGACTTGTTCGACAGCCCGGGCATCCTCTCGGGACAAGCCCTTCATCAATTGGACGATGCGGAAGCCACTCAGCCGCAGGTGCTCGGCCATGCGGCGCGCGAACTCGTCGGTGATACCTACGTATTGCACCTGCCCATTGGCATCCCGTGAGATGTAGACGGTGGTGTCTCCCGGCGCGGGCGCGCTCCCGCCTGGGCCACCCGAGTTCGCCATGGCGAGCGCGCCCGGGGCCAGAACGAGGGTGGCACCTTGAGCGGAGATAGCCACTGTCTCCACGGCAGTTGCGAGGGAGAGCGGGGCACCGCCTGGAACCCCAGCCACCAGCATGGCCTGCCCGGCACCCGGCAGGGAGGGCAGTCTGGAGGCGAAGCCCGCCGCCGTGTTGCCTACGGCAGCAGTGAACAGCATGACGAAGACGCGGGCCACGTTGGGCCCCAGCACTTTGCTGAAGCGCCGTCCAGCGGTGCGGACCTGATCGAATGAGGAGGCGTCATCCACCTCTTCGGCCAGCCGGGCCCATCCTTGGAAGATGCTCCAAACGGTGTCGAAGCCCAGGTAGCCGATGAGTGCCACTGTCATCGCCGCCGCGAGTCCCTTGGAGAGAGGCTCGGGCATCACCCAGAGCATGAGGTACACCGTCATGGCGGAGATGAGGGTGGCTTGAATGGCCAGCGGGTCCACCATCTGGCTCCAGGCGTCCTTCGTCTCCAGCCAGAGCGAGGCCATGGCGAAGTGCAGGGCCAAGGCGCGCTTGCCGTCGCGATCCAACAGCGCGCCGCTCTCCAGGAACTGGAGACAGTCAGGGGGCTTGGAGCTTTCTTCGCACCATGCGCAGTAACTGCGAGTGATCTCCACGGCCGTTCGCTCTGGCTCCGAGATCAGATGAACTCGAGGTGCGTCCTCTTCGGTGTCCACCGAGACGAGGCCCAGGTGTCTCTGCACCCCTGCGTAAGTGCCGCTTCGAGAGGGGACCCACCACAGGCGCCTGGCTTCCGTGAGCGGTTGAGGGGAGGTTCGTACCTCGGGTGCCCAGGTGGTGACGGCAGCCTCGAAGGCGGCTTTGTCCAACTCCACAGGAGCGCGGCCACCCCCGGGAACATGGACGACGGTCCGCTGCTGCTCCGTCTCCACTTGCAGCACCTGCGAGGGGGCGCTGCATGCGGCAAGCAGCGCCAGCACGAGCGCGATGGGGAGGCGGCGTTTCATGCAGGGTGCCTCTCCAAGAGCCCGGACAGGCCGCTCAGGCGACCTTGTTCCCCGGGAACGGCGGGGTGGGGGGCGGCGTGGGCGCGGGAGTCAGCTCCATGTCGTCCTCCTCGGTGAGCCGCTCGAGCTCGGCCTCGGCCTCCTGGGCCTGCACCTCCACCTCGGGCGGCTTCAGCTTGCGCTCGGCCATCTCCAGCTTGATGCGGACCAGGCCCTCCTCGCCGATGTCCAGGAACGCCCGGACCACCTCGGGATCGAACTGCGTGTTGGAGCAGCGCTTGATCTCCTGGATGGCGTTGGCGAACGTGGTCCCCTTGCGGTACGGCCGGTCGCTCGTCATCGCGTCCAGCGTGTCCGCCACCGCGAAGATGCGCGCGCCGATGTGGATCTCGTGCTTCTGCAGGTTGCGCGGGTAGCCCGCGCCGTCCCAGCGCTCCTGGTGCGACAGGACGATCGTCGCCGGCGTGTCCAGGAAGGGGATGTTCTGGATCATCTGGAAGCCGATGTCCGGGTGCTTGCGCATCTCCAGCCACTCGTCCGGCGTCAGCTTGCCCGGCTTGAGCAGCACCGCGTCCGGCACGCCGATCTTCCCGATGTCGTGCAGCAGCGCGCCGCGGCCGATCTCCTCCATCTCCTTGCCGGCGATGCCCAGCCGGGTGGCGATGGCCGAGGTGTAGCTCACCACGCGCTGCGAGTGGTCCGACGTCTCGTGCTCGCGCGCGTCCAACGCCGCCACCAGCGCCAGGAGCGTGTTCTGGTACGTGTTGGCGATGTCCCGCAGGGCCGTGCGCAGCTCCGCGGTGCGGTCTCGCACCTTGCGCTCCAGCTTCTTCTGGTAGCGCTTGCGGGCCATCTCGATGCGGCGCTTGGCGAGGGCTCGCTCGATGGCGCGGATGAGATCCGTCAGCTTGGGTGGCTTGAGCAGGTAGTCCACCGCGCCCCGGCGCAGACAGTCCACCGCGGACTCGGTGTCCCCATAGCCCGTGAGCATGATGACGGAGGTGTCCGGGTGACGCTCGCGGAGGTTCTCCAGCAGCCAGAGACCATCCCGGCCCGGCATCTTCATGTCGCTGATGACGAGGGGCGTCTCTGCTTCAGTGGCGAGGTCCAGCGCCATCTCGGCGCCGCTGGCGACCACGCAGTTGTAGCCCTCCTCCGTGAGGAGGACGGAGATGACGTCGCGGACGGAGTCGTCGTCGTCCACGATGAGGATGCGAGGAGGGGCTGGGGGAATGGCTTCCACGGCGGGGGATTCTAGAGGTTTCCGGGTTTCGATCGCCAATAGGTACGAGAACTTACCACCTACCCTGCCTTCCTGGTTACCCCCCAATACAGGGTGCAGCAGGTTGCTTCAGGGCTGCGCCCTAGCACTGAACCGGTCATACCGGAAGTGCGAGAGTTCCAGGGAGGGACGTTCCCCCAACAGACACTGCGTCAGGAGTTTCGCGGTGATGGGAGCCAGGAGGATGCCATTGCGGAAGTGGCCGGTGGCCAGGAAGAGGCCAGGCAGGGGGCCGGGTCCCAGGATGGGGAGCCGGTCCTCGGTGTAGGGGCGGAAGCCGGCCCACGTCTCGGTGACGGAGGCGGTGGCCAGGGCGGGGCACAGCTCCAGGGCCATGGCGAGGATGCGCGAGAGCCCCTCGGCCGTCACCTGCTTGTCGAAGCCGGCGAACTCCATGGTGCTGCCGGCGATGAGCCGCCCGTCCGTGCGGGGGACCAGGTAGCCCTTCTCGGAGGTGAGGATGTGCGAGGTGACGGGCAGCCGGGTTTGGAACTCGAGCATCTGCCCGCGGGCGGGGCGTACGACGTGGGGATCCAGCGCCGTGCCTTGGACGAGCCCGGACCAGGAGCCGGCGGCGACGACCACGGCTCCGGCGGAGAGGAGATCGCCATCCAGGTCCACGCCGACGGCGCGTCCGTTCTGCTCCACCACGCCGCGCACGTAGCCGCTGCGGAAGGTGGCGCCGACGCGGGCGGCGGCCATGGAGAGGGCTCGGACGAGGAGGCGGTTGTCAACCTGGTGATCGTCAGGGAAGTGCGCGGCGGCCAGGGCCCCGGGGGAGAGCTTGGGCTCGAGCTCGCGGGCCTGCTTTCCCTCGAGCAGCTCGGCACGCAGGCCGAGCGCCTTCTGCCAGGCGGCGGTGGCCTCGAGGTGGTGGACCTCGGCCTCGGTGAAGGCGGCCTTGAGCACGCCGCAGGGCAGGTAGGCGATGTCCACGCCCGTGAGCTCGCGCAGCTCGGCGGCGAGGGCGCCGTAGAGCGCGCGGCTGCGCAGGCACAGCTCGAGGAAGGGTCCGGGGCCGTCGGACTCCATCTGGGGGGCGAGGATGCCGGCGGCGGCGCTGGAGGCCTCGGCGCCGGGGATGGAGCGCTCCAGCACGGTGACCTTCATACCGGCCTGGCGCAGGCGCAGGGCGATGCCGCAGCCCATGACACCGCCGCCCACGATGATGACGTCCGGGAGACTCATGGGGCACGGTTGTGCGGGTTCATCCGCGGGTTTTCAAGCCCTGCTTCACGGATGACCCGTTCAGTCCACTGTCGATGGCCGGGAACGGCCTCTGCGCCCCTCCTACCTCTCCCCCGTGGTGGAGGGGCGGAGCGGGCCCATGAAGGGCGCGTAGCACCGCTTCCTCCACTCATAGGTGGTCTCGGCGCAGGGGGGGGACGTATTTCCCACGAGGAACCAGCAGCCACCGTTGATCTCGATCTGAGGCCCCTTGCACGGGGGCAGGCGCTGGCCGGGCAGAGGCTCTGAAGGGACTGCCGCGCTGATGCCGCCAAGGGGCCTGGACTCCGAGACGCTCAATGGCTGCGTGAGAGCAGTCTCCCCCAGGCATGAGCTGGCGCCTCCCTCAGTAGCGATCCCAGCCGCCTGAGCGGGCTCCCTCGTCTCCGTGAGAGGTGCCGGGGCCAGCAGGGCCTGAAACAGGCCGCCACCGGCCACCAGCAACACAACCATGGCCGTGCCCTTGAACCACTTCTGCCATGGCAGCGCCTCGAGCGGTGACAGGACCGTAGTCCGCGGCTCCGTTTGTGGAGGAGTCATGCGCGGGCTAACGGGCTGGTCCGCCTCAGGGCCCTCGGTGTCCGCCGAGAGAGCCAGCCCTGCGGTCAGCTCCTCTGGGGTGCCGCGGGCCTCGGGCTCCACGGAAAGCATCTGCCGGATCCAGCGAGCCAACTCCGGGCTGAGCTGAACGAGCGCGTCCGCGGGCACCAACTCCGGGAAGTGGGAGAAGAGATCGTCCAGGTCGTCATCCGTGCCGATGTCCTCGGCGATGAGCGGGTAGCGCCCGGCGGCGAGGCGGTAGGCGGTGACGCCCAGGGCGTACACGTCATCCCCGGCAGAGGCCTCGTAGCGGGCCGCGGGGTGGCGGCGGAACTTCCACTGGTGAAGCTGAGACTGGGGGCTGTGGTACTGGGGCGTGCCAGGAGGCTCGGACTGGCGGGTGAGGACGGGAGCGCCGCGAAAGGTGCAGGAGCCGAAGTCCACCAGCACGGCGTGTCCATCCCCGGGACGCACCAGGAAGTTGTCGCCTTTGATGTCGCGGTGGATCCCGCTGGCCGCATGAACGGCCTGGATCGCGCTGGCGGCCTGGGCGAGCACGCGCAGCAGCTCCCGCGGGCGGCGGGGCTGGAGGCGGGCCCAGGAGTACAGGGGCAGTCCTTCCACCCAGTCCATGACGAGGAAGGGGAACAGCGCGCCGCCCGGGCCACTCCACTGACCGGAGTCATGCAGGCGGGGCACGTTCGGGTGGTGGATGCGCGAGAGCAGCTCTATCTCCAGCGCGAAGCGAGGATCTCCAGGCTGGAGCGCGAGCTTGAGGGCGACTGGCCCGGCTTCGGGGTGGGTGCTGTTCTCCGCGCGGAAGACGACGCCCTGGGCGCCCTGGGCGGCCAGGGCCAGCAGGCGCCAGGGACCGATGAGCGAACCCGGGGGAAGAGCGGCGGGATGGACCATGTGGGAAGTCTCCAAGGTGACACCTCAAGTGCGAGATAGGACCTGGTAGGTAGGATCCATCAACATGACCCTGAGGGTCAAGACTTCTCATGAGAGAAGCCCCCCGATCACGACAGCCAGACAGAGAGCGAGAGCCCCACTCCTCCCTTTCCTAGGGGGATGGCACTGCCGCAGACCTGGAGGTGTCACCGGAGGGAGGACTGCTGCCGGAAGGGGAGGTTGACGAGCCGGGGGGCTTTCCGTTACTCATAGCGTCGTGCGTCACTCTTCCGTGCATCATCATCATGCGCATCATCGGCTCGGCCCCGACGGGACCGTTCGCCGCGCGCATGCCTGGATGACTGCCTGACACGCACCCTCCTCCCGGCCCTGCCGCAGTGACCGAAAGCCCGTCCCCCCCAGGACGGGCTTTTTTCGTTCCTGGGTTCTCCTCCCACTCACCCCACTGGAATCCTCCCCATGCTGAAGATCGCCCTCCCCAACAAAGGCCGCCTCTCCGAAGAGGTTCGCGAGCTGTTCAACGACGCCGGTCTCGAGGTCCGCGTCCGAGGTGAGCGAGCGCTCACTGCCTCCCTCGGCGGCGAGTTCGAGGCCATCTTCGTCCGCGCCCAGGACATCCCCGAGTTCGTCGCCGATGGCGCCGCCCAGGCTGGCGTCACCGGCTGGGATCTCGTCAACGAGGCCGGGCGCGAGCTGGACCTGTTGATGGATCTCGAGTTCGGCAAGTGCCGGCTCGTGGTCGCCGCCCGCGAGGAGAGCGGCATCACCTCGTCGGAGGGTGTGAAGGATGGGATGCGCGTCGCCTCCTGCTTCCCCCGCCTCACCCAGGAGTACTTCGCCAAGCGCGGGCAGCAGATCACCGTGGTGCCCGTGTCCGGCGCCGCGGAGATCGCTCCCCACCTGGGCATCGCCGACATCGTCGTGGACCTGACCTCCACCGGCTCGACGCTCAAGATGAACGGCCTGCGCGAGGTGGCCACTGTCCTGGAGTCCAGCGCCCGGCTGGTGGCCTGCAAGCACAATGACGCGGAGACCGCCCAGAGGCTGGAGGAGCTGAAGCAGGCGCTGGGCTCGGTGCTGGCTGCCCGCGGCAAGCGCTACCTGATGACGAACGTGCCGCGGAAGGTGCTCCCCCAGGTGCGCGAGGTGATCCCGGGCCTCAATGGCCCCACCGTGGTGGACATCATGAACGGCGGCGACTACGTGGCCGTGCACGCCGTCGTCCCCGCGAAGACGATCTACCGCACCATCAACGCCCTCAAGGCCATGGGCTGCGAGGGCATCCTCGTCACCCGCATCGAGAGGTTGATGCCGTGAGCCCTCGCACCCTCAAGTACCGCGGGCCCCTGGCCGCCCTGTCTCCCGAGGACAGGCGCCGCCTGCTGGATCGCTCGGGCGAGTCGGACGCCCAGGTGGCCACCCGCGTCCGCGACCTCATCGCCCGGGTTCGCCGTGAGGGAGACCGCGCGCTCCTCGACATGGCGCGCGAGTTCGACCGTGCGAGCCTCACCGCGGTCGAGGTGCCTCGGGCCCGCTGGGAGGCAGCGCTCGCCTCGCTGGACCCGAAGGTGCGCCATGCCCTGGAGCGTGCCGCCCGCAACATCGCCAAGGCGCACGAAGCCCAGCGGCCCCACGCCATCGAGGTGGAGACGGAGCCCGGCATCGTCGTGGGCCGCCGCCCCGATCCTCTCGGACGCGTGGGGGTGTACGCGCCGGGCGGCCGGGCCGTGTATCCCAGCAGCGTGCTGATGGGCGTCGTTCCCGCGAAGGTGGCTGGGGTGGGGGAGGTCATCGTCTGCTCGCCTCCGGGGCCCGATGGGCTGCCCGCGGCCGGAGTGCTCGCCGCGGCGGCGCTGGCGGGCGCGGATCGCGTCTTCGCCCTGGGGGGGGCCGGCGCGGTGGCCGCCATGGCCTACGGGACTCAGAGCGTGCCGCGCGTGGATCGCATCGTCGGGCCGGGCAATGCCTATGTCGCTGCCGCCAAGCTCCAGGTGGTGGACGCGGTGGCCATCGACGCGCCCGCCGGGCCGAGTGAGATCCTCGTCGTCGCGGACAGGTCGGCCGATCCGGAGGCCGTGGCGCGCGAGATGCTGGCCCAGGCCGAGCACGACCCGGAGGCCTGCTGTGTGACGTTGGGGGTGAGCGTGACGGTCGCCGAGACCATCGCCTCGGCCGTGGAGCGTGCCGCCGCCAAGGCCCAGCGGCGGGAGATCGTCGCCACCGCGCTGCGTGAGCGCGGCGCCGTGCTGAGCGTGGACTCGTTGGAGGAGGCCTGGTCCTTCGTCAACGAGTTCGCTCCCGAGCACCTGCTCCTCGCCACGGCGATTCCTCAGGAGCACCTGGAGCACGTCCTCAACTGCGGCACGGTCTTCCTCGGCGAGCGCACCTCCGTCGCCTTCGGGGACTACATGACGGGCGCCAACCACGTGCTCCCCACGGCGGGCCTGGGGCATGCGTACTCGGGGCTGTCCGTGCTCGACTTCTACCGCTGGACCACCTACCAGCGCGTGGACCATGACGCGGCGGCGCGGCTCGCGGATGATGTGGGCGTGCTCGCCGACAGCGAGGGGCTCTTCGCCCACGCCGAGGCCGCCCGCGCCTGGAGGAAGCCATGATTCCCCGCCGTCCTTCCTACCAGGGCATCTCGCTCTACTCGCCGCCCACCGTGCAGTGCCGCGTCGACCTGAGCGACAACACCAACCTCTTCGGCATTCCCCCGGCCGCCGAGCAGGCCCTGCGCGACTTCACCCCCTCCCTCGTCTCGCGCTACCCCGTCAGCTACGCCCCGGAGCTCAAGCAGGCGCTCTCCGCCTATAGCGGCTTCGAGCCCTCCTGGCTCACCACGGGCTGCGGCTCGGACGATCTGATCGACTGCGCCCTGCGCGCCTTCCTGGAGCCCGGCGAGCGCATCGCCGTTCCGGAGCCCTCCTTCTCGATGATGTCCTACTTCGCGAAGGTGAACGGCCTCCAGTTCACCCCGGTGCCGCTGCGGCCAGACTTCGAGCCCGATGTGGACGGGCTGCTCGCCACGGGGGCTCGGCTCATCTACGTGTGCTCGCCCAACAACCCCACGGGCACGGTGGTCTCGCGTGCCGCGCTCGAGCGGCTGGTGGATGCGGCCCCGGGCCTTGTCCTCCTCGATGAGGCCTACACGGAGTTCGCCAACACCAGCCACGTGGACCTGGCGCGCTCGCGGCCCAACGTGATCGTGACGCGGACGCTCTCCAAGGCCTTCGGTCTCGCGGGCATGCGCGTGGGCTATGCCATCGGCCGCCCCGAGCTCGTGGCTGAGATCGAGAAGGCGCGCGGGCCGTACAAGCACACGGGTCTCGCCGAGCGCATGGCCATCGCCGCGCTCACCGACGGTGTCGCCTGGGTGAAGGCCCGGGCCGAGGAGGCGAAGGAGATCCGCAAGCGCCTGGTGGCGGAGCTGAAGGCGCAGGGGCTGGAGCCGCTGCCCTCCGAGGCCAACTTCGTCCTCGTGCCGCTCCCCGGCGCTCCCCAGGTGGCCGCGCGGATGCGCGAGCTGGACGTGAACGTGCGGGCCTTTCACGGGCTGGCCGGGGTGGGGGACTCGCTCCGGATCGGCTGTGGACCCTGGCCCATGATGGAGGCGGCGCTCCAGGCGCTGCGGGAGGCACGGCGGTGAGAGTCACCCTGTTCGACTATGGCGCGGGCAACATCCACTCGCTGGCCAAGGCGCTCGCCACGGCCGCCGACACGGAGGTGCGCGTGCAGACGGACCCCGTGAAGGCGCTCGACACGGACGTGCTCGTCCTTCCTGGCGTGGGCGCGTTCGGTGCCGCGGCAGCCCGGCTGGAGCCCGGCCGTGAGCAGATGCGCCAGGCTCTGGAGGGCGGGCTCCCATGCCTCGGCATCTGCCTGGGCATGCAGCTCCTCTTCGAGGGCAGCGACGAGGGCGAGGGCCGCGGGCTGGGTCTCTTCAAGGGCCGGGTTACGCGGTTGCGCGCGAAGCACGTCCCCCACATCGGCTGGAACTCCGTGGAGGAGGACGCCGCGGTGCCGGGAGCGAAGCTGGAGACCGTCTACTACGCGCACAGCTTCGTCTGCCGCGCCGAGGAGCCGGGTGTGGTGGTGGGCTGGACCACGCACGAGGAGGACCGCTTCCCAGCCTCGGTGCGGCGCGGCAAGGTGCTCGGGGTGCAGTTCCATCCCGAGAAGAGCTCCTCCGCCGGTGTGAGCTTCGTGCAGGCGTTCCTCCGGGAGGTGGCGCCGTGATCGCCATCCCCGCCATCGACCTGCGAGAGGGCGCGTGCGTGCAGCTCGTGGGCGGCTCCTACGACGCCGAGCGCGTGCGCGTGAACGATCCGCTCGACGCGCTGAAGAAGTGGCGTGCCCTCGGCTTCAAGACCTTCCACGTGGTGGATCTGGACGCGGCGCTGGGCAAGGGCTCCAACCAGGAGGCCATCGCCCGGCTGCTGGGGCACGAACCGGGCCTCACCTTCACCGTGGGCGGAGGCGTGCGCGACACGGCCAAGGTCGAGACGGTCCTCGCCAGCGGGGCCTCCTTCGTCGTGGCCGGCACCCGGGCCATCGAGGACACCGCCTGGCTCTCCGAGATGGCGCACCGCTTCCCCGGCCGCGTGGTGGTGGCCGCGGACGTGAAGGGCCGTGAGGTGGTGACGCGCGGCTGGACCGCCGGGAGCTCGCGCGATGTCGCCGACGTGCTCGCGGCCCTGGAGCCCCTGTCCCTGGGCGGACTGCTCGTCACCGCCGTCCACAAGGAGGGGCAGATGGGCGGAGTGGACCTGCCGCTGATGCAGGAGGTGGTGCGGGGCACCCGGCACCGCGTCTACGCCTCGGGCGGAGTGACGACCCTGGAGGATCTCCGGGCCCTGGCCGACGCCGGGGCCCACGGCGCCGTCATCGGCATGGCGCTCTACACTGGCAAGCTCGACGCGGCCTCGGTCGCACGGGAGTTCGCATGACTGTCGTGACTCGAGAGACGAAGGAGACCCAGATCCGCGTGGAGCTGACGCGCGGCCAGGGCGTGGCCAAGGTGGACACCGGCCTGAAGTTCTTCGACCACATGCTCGCCACCTTCGCGAAGTACGCGGGGCTGGACCTGAACCTCCACGCGCGCGGAGACCTGCGGCACCACATCATGGAGGACGTGGCCATCGCCATGGGCACCGCCGTCTACCAGCTCATCCCGCCCACCGCCGCCCGCTACGGCGAGCGCACCCTCCCCATGGATGACGCGCTGGTGCAGGCGGCCATCGACACCTGCGGGCGCTTCTACTACCGCGGCCCCCTGCGCAATAAGCTCTACGATCACTGGATGCGCTCCTTCTGCGAGCACGCCAAGGTGACCCTCCACATCCGGATCCTCCGAGGCCGGGACAGTCACCACCTCACCGAGGCCGCCTTCAAGGCCGTGGGGCTGGCGCTGCGCGATGCCCTGGTGGACTCGGGGACGGTGTTCAGCACCAAGGGCTCGGTCGCCCTGGAGGTGAAGTGATGCTCACGCGAAGGCTGATCGTCTGCCTGGACATGAAGGGCGGCCGGGTCGTGAAGGGCGTCCAGTTCGAGGGCCTGCGCGACGTGGGTGATCCCGTGGCCCTGGCCCTGCGCTACGAGGCCGAGGGCGCTGACGAGATCACCTTCCTCGACATCTCCGCCAGCCACGAGGAGCGCGCGACGCTCTGGGACGTGGTCCATCGCACCGCCGAGCGCCTCTTCATCCCCCTCACCGTGGGTGGCGGCGTGCGCACCGTGGATGATGTGGGCCGGGCGCTCCGGGCCGGCGCGGACAAGGTGAGCATCAACTCGGCGGCGGTGACGAACCCGGAGCTGCTCACGGCCTGCGCGGAGCGCTTCGGCGCCCAGTGCGTGGTGGCCAGCATCGACGCCAAGCGGGAGGGGAGCGGCTGGCGCGTCTACACCCGCGGCGGCCGGACGCCCACGGACCTCGACGCGGTGGCCTGGGCCCGCGAGTGTGTGAAACGTGGCGCTGGAGAGGTCCTCCTCACCAGCATCGATCGCGATGGGGCCCGTTCGGGGTATGACCTGGACCTGACGCGGGCCGTCGCCGAGGCGGTGGACGTCCCGGTCATCGCCTCGGGTGGGGCGGGGAACGCGGAGCATGTCCGGGCCGCGCTCGTGGAGGGCAGGGCGGACGCGGCGCTGGTGGCGGGCATCCTCCATGACGGCCTCACCACCGTCGGGGCGATCAAGACGCTGCTCCAGGGGAGCGGCCTGAGGATCAGGAGCGTCGCATGACGACGGAAGCGCAGGGGTTGATGCAGGCGGCGGCCGAGGTGGCTCGGAAGTCCGGCAACGTGGCGCTCGAGTTCTTCCGCAAGGGCGTCACCGTGGACATCAAGGGGGACGGCACCCCGGTGACGGTGGCGGACCGCACCTCCGAGCAGACCGCGCGCGAGTGGATCGAGGCGCGCTTCCCGCAGGACGGCATCCTCGGCGAGGAGTTCGGCGAGACGCGGCCCGGGGCGAAGCGCCGGTGGATCCTGGACCCCATCGACGGCACCAAGACGTTCATCCGCGGGGTGCCGCTGTGGGGCACGCTGGTGGCGGTGGCCGAGGGCGAGCGCATCCTCGCCGGCGCCGCCTACTTCCCGGCCGTGGGCGAGCTGCTGGTGGCCTCTCCGGGGCAAGGCTGCTTCTGGAACGACAAGCCCACGAAGGTCTCCACCGTGTCGCAGCTCTCCCAGGCGGTGGTGCTCTCCACGGACGAGCGCTTCCTGCAGTACCCCGAGCGGGGCAACGCCTGGCGCGCGCTCGCGGCGAAGGCCTCCATGGATCGCACCTGGGGTGACTGCTACGGCTACCTCCTGGTGGCCACGGGCCGCGCCGAGGTGATGGTGGACGAGCTGCTCTCCCCCTGGGACGCGGCGGCGCTCCAGCCCATCATCGACGAGGCGGGTGGGGTGTTCACCGACTGGACGGGGGCGCGCACCTCGTTCGGTGGCAATGGCATCGCGACGAACGGAGCGCTCGCGGCGCAGGTGCGCGAGCTGCTCGGCGCGACGAAGAGGACGTGATGCTGGATCTCTCCAAGCTGGACTTCACCAAGGGCAACGGGCTGGTGACGGTGGTGACGCAGGACGCGCGCTCGGGCGACCTGCTCATGGTGGCGCACGCGGATCGCGAGGCGCTCGAGCGCACGCTGGCCACCGGCGAGATGCACTACCGCTCGCGCACGCGCGGCCTGTGGCACAAGGGCGCCACCAGCGGCAACGTGCAGCGCGTGGTGTCGCTCGCGGCGGACTGTGATGGGGACGCGGTGCTCGCGCGGGTGGAGAAGGCCGGCCCGGCGTGCCACACCGGCCAGGAGACGTGCTTCGGGCCCGGGCGGCTGGACGCGCTCGTGGCACTGGACGCGACGATCTCCGAGCGCGCCTCGCAGGCGCCGCAGCCCGGCGAGAAGCCCAGCTACACCCGGCGCCTGCTGGACGACCGGAACCTGCGGCTCAAGAAGATCGGCGAGGAGGCCGCGGAGCTGGTGACGGCCTGCGCGGACGGGGACAAGGTCCGCGCGGTGGAGGAGGCGGCGGACGTGCTCTACCACCTGCTCGTCGCCGTTCGCCCTCTGGGCATCACCCTGGACGACGTGAAGCAGACCCTCGCTCGCCGGGCCGCGAAACCCCCTCGGTGAACGGGCCTGCAGTACCGCCCCACTGAAAGAGCTTGCTTCCTCAGGAAAGGAGCAGCCCTCGCGCCTGGAGTCCGTCCAGATGACGGATGGAACCGGGAGGTAGGATACGGGTATCCCCTAGTTTCTCTTTTTATCTGATTTCGGAGGCGCAGGTGGGGCAGCCGACGAATCATCACGGCGAGCGCGGTCAGGCCGCGGTCGAGACGGCCATCGTGCTGCCGTTGATGGTCTTCATGCTGCTGGGCGTGCTGCAGATGACGCTCGCCTATCAGGCCCGCCTCGTGAACGAGTACGCGGCGTTCAAGGTGGCTCGGTCCGCCAGCGTGTACCGCCTGGACTGCGAGCGCATGGTGCGTGCGGGGCTGATGGCGCTGGTGCCCACCGTCGGCCGCACGAAGACGGGGGGCCCCCAACAGCGCTTCCTGGCCGTCGCGCGCGAGCTGATCCCCAACAACACGCCCCCCTTCGCCGGGCTCGGCATCCCCCTGGTCCGCATCGACTACCGGATCTCTGGGTACACGGGCCGTCCGTTCGACCAGCAGCTGCTGCCAGCCGAAGAGCCGATGAAGGTGCACGTCCGGCTGGCCTACTACTGGGAGTACCGGATTCCCTTCGCCAACTGGATCATCACCCGGGTGTGGCTCGCCTCTCACACCGCGCAGGCCTGGGCCACCGGGGCCGATCCCATCACCCCCGTGCGGAGCACCGCCGGGACGGTGGCCGCCGCCAACGAGACCTCCACGGAGATCTCCCGGGACGTGGACGTCGTGCGGCAGGCCATTGGCCAGAACTACTTCACGACCCCGCTGGTCTCCACGTGGTCCATGCGGATGATGAGCGATCCCCTCCCAGGGGCTCAGCTGACGGGGGAGTGCCGATGAGAGCTTCCTCGACTTCGCGCGCCGCGCGCGGGCAGGCGCTGATCCTCACCGTGCTGCTGATGTTGTTCGTCACGGTGGCGGTGTTCCTCACGTTCTCCATCGGCACGCGGACGCGCCGGAAGATCCAGCTCCAGGCCGTGGCGGACTCCACCGCCTACAGCCTCGCGGTCGCCGAGGCGCGCGCCTTCAACTACTACGCGTGGAGCAACCGCGCGATCGTCGCGCACAACATCAGCATCCTCTCGGTGCACGCTCACACGAGCTACATCACCTTCATCGAGGATCTTCTCGCCGCCACCGCGAACAACTACAAGATCATGTCGCAGAAGGCCGCCAGCCCGGCCAAGGAGGTCCTGGAGAAGATCTCGAACCTCTACCTCAACAGCGACTTCAGCCTCGAGAACCATCCGTGCACCTGGGTGGAGGATCCGGATGAGCCCACGGGGTGGAAGTGCCGGGTGGATCTGGACTGCGTCGGCTCGGATGCCTGCACCATCGATGACAACCGTGTCCGCGGGGCCCGGTTCTTCCACCGGCAGTGGCACGCCAAGGGCAACAGCAACACCTGCTACATGCTCGTCGAAGGCAGCCGGGATCACTTCCGCAAGGTGGAGCTGCTGCGCGCCCACCAGCTTGGCGTCGAGTCCCAGCTGCGGATGATGATGACGGGCAACCCGGACGATCTGATGCCAGCGGAGGACGCCCCCCTGTTGAACGCGTCTACCCAGCGCGATGACATGTACGGCGACCTGAAGGCGGACATCCTCAAGGTGGACAAGCGGTCGCTGTCCCAGCAGCTGGCCTCGCTCACGGACCCGCGGCTCACGGCCCAGAAGAGCGCCGGGGACCGGTCGCTCTGGTACTACTCCAAGGCGGTGGATGACGGGCTGCGGGGCAACTACCACAAGGAATACGACGAGATCCTCCACGGCACGCGCTTCCCGGCCTTCCTCACCCAGCGTGGCTTCAAGGAGGACCGGAACTGGAAGCGGCTCGACAAGAAGGCGCGCGAGTTCGCGGCACCCCTGGGCATCGTCCCCGCCACCGAGGTGTTCAACGAGGGGACGGCCCGCATGCTGAAGGTGACCGCGACGGCGGATGATCCAGGCCAGTACAACAACAAGCCCGGCCCGCTGCTGGACGTCTTTCCGCCCATCTACAAGAACATGCCCATCCCGCCGGCCGGCGTCGTCTACCCGAAGTACCAGGTGCCGAAGAGCGGCCGGGAGCTGGCCAAGGACGTGCACCTCAAGGGCCACGACGCGGAGGGCTTCGGAGAGAGCGACGGGATCGCCTCCGAGGAGCACGGCTGGACGGACAGCCAGTTCGGCGTCCTGCGCGAGCGTACGCAGCTCGATCCGGGGCGCAACACGGTGTGGGGAGATCCCCATGACTGGCGTGCGGATCCCTCGCACTCGCTGCCGGGAGACGACACCACGCACAGCAACCACATCTTCCACGGGGACCTGATGACGGTGCCGGGGCACGGCTCGAAGCTGGGCCGGTGCGATGACATCGGCTGCGATCAGGAGCAGCGCGGCGTGTACCGCGGGCACATGCGCTTCCGCGTCACCAGCGACGGCGACGACCTGTGGAACATGCCGCGCACCGTGTCGCTCATCACCCGCTCGGTGAAGGATCCGGAGCGCTGGCCGTGGGACTTCAACTTCGAGGCGGAGATCCCCCGGAAGATCCAGTTCACCACGCTGAACTCGCCGGGGGACGCGCAGACGGGCAACACCATGGCGGCCTTCGCCGGCGCGCTCGTCTACTTCCACAAGCCGAGCGGTGAGGAGTACCGGGAGCCGCCCAACTTCTGGAACCCCTTCTGGCGGGCCAAGCTGCACTCGATCAAGCCGGACGACGCGCAGAGCATGAGCGACACTGGCCACCGCCCCACCTACCTGATGCTCCTCCAACTCGATCGCTGGCGGGCGGTGAACTACTGATGACTCCTTCGCGATCCATGCGGCGGCTGCGCCGGGAGCGGGGCGCCTCGACCGTGGAGGTGGCGCTGTCCATGATCCTCCTGGTCCCCACGGCGCTCTACGCCATCTACGCGGGCGAGGCGTTCCTGGCGGGCACGCGCGCCCAGGAGGCGGAGATCTCCGCGACGTGGGATGTCACCGGCTACCTGCTGCACGACTACGAGAACGGGCAGGACTACGAGGCCGGCCCTGATGGGGATCCCTCGCTCTACGTCGACATCACGCAGAAGGCGGCGAACCGGGTCCGAAACGAGCTGGGCGGGATGGACAGCTATCGAGGCACGGGCAACGGGCAGCAGATGGTCATCAGCCGGCAGCGGATGGAGCGTGTCGACTGCAGGCCCATGGACGCGCGCTACATCCTGGAGCAGGGGCTGCTGACCTTCCAGGCCATCCCCTATCAGACCCGGGAGTTCCTGCACCGGGGCGGCTACGTGGTGTGCAGCGCCCGGACGCGCTTCTCGCCCCAGCTCATGCCCCGGGACATGCGCGTGGGCTACACGAGCAAGGTGAACCTGCTGTCGGACACGCTGGCCAATGGCTTCACGATCTGCGGCAACGGCAACTCGCTGTGGGGCTGCGAGGGGGCGCACGTGCCGGGCATCATCGTGCTCACCAACGACTGGGGCCTCGAGGACGGCCAGGCCAACCCGGTGGGCACGCAGGACAACGCCAAGTACTACAACGTGGGTCGCAAGGTCTTCAACATCAAGTGGGCGAAGATGGGCGACGCGGACATCGCGGGAGGCATCGGCACCCAGCAGGTGAAGGAGGCCATGCAATTCATGCTGGACGAGGCCGACGGGGACTGGGCCCGAACCTCGGAGTACAAGCTGGGCTTCTACAACGACATGGGCCACATGCGGCACTACCCCTCCAACAACCACAATGGAGAGGCGACGGCCCACCTGAGCCCCTGGGATGACGGCGAGGGCCCGTACACCAGCGACAAGAGCGTCCACAACAGCGCCCGCAACGATCACCACTACCTCGGGCACAAGAAGGCCAACTTCCGCGATCCGTGACGCCGTGAGCGCTCCTCGAATGAAACCTCGCCTTGCCGTGCTCGCATGCGCCCTGGCGGTCAGCGTGATCGCCGGCAGTGTGCTCGGCCGTGCGTATCAGGCGCGCGTGGAGGCCGAGCCCGTGGGCCTGGGCGCGGACGACGCGGAGCTGCTCGCCGAGGCCCTCGAGCTCGAGCGCGATCCGGCGCCCCCGCAGCCGCCCCCGGAGCCCGGTGCCGCACGCCGTGCGCAGCTGGCCGAGGGGCTGGCGAAGGTGGAGCGCACGGGACAGGCCTCCCTGAGACAGCGGATGCCGCTGCCGCAGAAGGCCGGGGCGCTCATCTCCATCGGCGATCAGCTGGATGCCCACGACGTGCCCATGAACCTGGCCGCCTTCGAGACGCAGCTCAGCGCGCGCGAGGTGCTGGAGTTCTACGCGCGGCACTTCGAGCGGCAGGGGTGGCCCTACTCGGACGTGCCCACCGCCAAGGAGCTGGTGCCCTTCCCCCGGGTGAGCGCCACCCTGGTGGAGGAGGAGCTTCAGGTCACGGTGATGGTGATGCCGCACGGCGAGGACGAGGGCAACACGGTGGTGCTCGGGCTGGCCGACATGCAGGTCTTCCGCGAGGGCACCTCCCGCGAGGACACCGGGGATCTGCCCGTCTATCCCGGCACGCAGCCGGTGGCCGTCACCGCCCGGGACGAGGGGAGGGCGACCCTCACCGTGAGCTTCGACACCGCGGATGCCCCCTCGGTGGTGGAGGAGTTCTATCGCAAGGCCCTGGCGCAGCGCGGCTACGCCGAGCGGGCTGACCCGCAGGAGCCGAGCACGGGCGGGACGGGCCCTCGGACGTTGAACTTCGCCAGCCGCCAGGGCCGCGCCTGGAACCTCGCCCTCTCCGGACAGGGGAAGGGCACCGCCGTCACGGCCCACGGAACCCGGGTCTCGGAGGCCACGCCATGAAGCTGCGCACGCGCTCGCTGAAGCTGCGCACCCCTCCGGCCGCCGTGTCTCGCGGCCAGGCGATGACCGAGTACATCTCCATCGTCACCGTGATGCTGCTCGGAGGGCTGGGCGCCTTCGTCGGCTGGCCCTTCACCGAGGCGCTGTTCCAGGCGCTGCAGGGCTACATCGATCTGTACTTCTACGCGCTCAACCTCGCCATCGGCTGAGCGCCGTGCCCGAGCTGCTCGCGCTGGGACGGGTTGTCCGGGGACCGGACCCGCGGGGTCCTGCCTCCTCCGGCTCCGAAAAGCCGGCCGATATGTCCTCCGCCGCCGGGCGTTGAGGCATTAGCGGGCCCGTTTCCAGACCGGCTGGACCGCCAACAGGGGGCCGGCACGGGTGCCCGTGACGGAGGTTTGCCCGATGTCCGAGCTGTCGGAAGAGGTGCGCGTGCAGGTGGCCCGGTTGCGTCATCTCCTGATCGACGTAGGCCGCCATGGCATCTTCTCCAGCCCGCTCGCGGCCCCTCCCGAGGGAGGGCTCGAGCCGCTCCACTTCGAGACGCTCTGGTGGCTCCGGGCAGAGGGCTTCCTGACGATCAACACGCTGGCCGAGCGGCTCGGGGGCGTGGCCATGCCCCGCATGTCCCGCATGATCGATCGCCTGGAAGAGGCGGGGTGGGTGCTGCGGGTGAAGATCATCCGCGAGGATCGCCGGCATGTGAGTGTGCGGCTGACCGACTCAGGGCGGGCCCAGGCCGAGCAGGTGGACGGGGTTGTTCAAGAGCGCATGGCCCGGCTGCTGATGCCCCTGGGGGGGGAGGATCGCAGCGCGCTCATGGACATCCTCGAGCGTTGGGTGGAGGCAGTCGGGCGAGCGACCCAGCAGGTTGACTCTGAGTCCCTGGCCCTGTCAGCGTCTGATGGCTAATCGTCGCATCGGGGGTCTTGGGGCCTGACGGTCCCGAAGCTCTACGGCCGCGCCACCGGGGCGGGTGGACCTTGGAGCGCTCGCTCCGGTGGTGTGGGCCGGTTTTCGGGTACGGAGTGGGAAGGCGCGTTCCACGCGCTGGTCCGCCAGGCCCGGGAGGCGTTCACTTCCCAACAGCGCAAGCGCGGCAGGGCCGGGCACGTGGGTTGCTCAGTCTCGCTCAGCGTGAACCGACGACTTCTGCTGGGTGCGGTGCTGGGGGTGCTCCTCTGCGGGCAGGCGGCTGATGCGGCCCGCCGGGGGACGGGGGAGGCTCGATCAGAGATCGGGCGGAGGGCAGCGTCGCGCGCCTCGCTGTGGGTGGGGTTGCCGTCGCTGTCGCGCGTGAGCCGCGAGGTGAATGACGACTGCTCGGGGCTGACGCACCTGGCGTATTGGAGGCCGGGGCTGAGCTTGATGCCCGAGGCGCCGCGGCCCGGCGAGAACGGGGTGGCCGCCATCTACCGCAAGGCGCAGGAGCTGGGCGTGCTGCGGGAGCAACCCCGGCCCGGGGATCTGGTCTTCTTCCAGGAGACGTACGACCGCAACCGGGATGGGCGGCGCAATGACGGGCTGACGCACATTGGGGTGGTGGAGCGTGTCTCGCCGGAGGGGCTGGTGACGTTCGTGCACCGCGCGGGCGGCGGCGTGAAGCGCTCGAGGCTGCACCTGTACCAGCGCGATGTGCGGCGGGACGGGAAGGGCAGGGTGCTCAACGACTGGCTGCGGCGCGCGGACCGGAAGGGGCCCTCGCAGCTGGCCGGCGAGCTGGTCGTGGGCTTCGCGGCGGTGGACGAGCGGTGGGTGACGCCACAGCCGCCGAGGACGGCGCGGCGCGCGCCCGTGAGGCGCTGAGCACGGTGCGGAGTATACAGTCGCGTCCATGCCCCCTCGCAGGCAGCGCCTCGCAAGAGCCACCCTCGTCCTCGTGGTGCTGGGCGCGACGCTGGGGTCCGCGCTCGATGCCATCCACTCGCACTTCGGCGCCATCAGCTACACGCATCCTGTCTGGGCCCAGGCTGCCTGGTGGGTCCCGCTGCTCTTCGCGGCTGCGTATGGGACGGCCATCGGGCGGCCTCTGGTTGCGCCCGAGGAGCCACCGCTCCCCGCGTGGAAGGTGGCCCTGGGCATGGGGCTCTTCATCGGGGCCTACTGGCTCACCGTGGCGCCCTGGGCCTGGCCTGTGCGCTGCGCCCTCCTGAGCGTCATCTTCGTGACCGGCTGGACGATCTGTGACCGGACGCGGCTCGGGCTGCTCATCGCGGCGGTGGCTGCCTTCTTTGGGCCGGTGGTCGAGATCACGCTGGTGCGCGCGGGCGCCTTCGTCCATCACGAGGCGCACGTGCTTGGGATTCCGGTGTGGCTGCCATTGCTCTACGCCTGCGCGTCGGTGGGGCTCAGTGGCCTGGCCCGATGGCTCACGGCTCAGCAGGGAACGCAGGCGTGAGTCGAGACGCATCCCGCAGGTAGAGCGCCCCGTGACTTGCCAGCCCTGCCTGCGGCCTTGCTTCGGCACTTGGCGCCGGAAGAAACGCCGGATGTAGACTGCTTCCAAGAGGGGCTCCGGCACGCTTCGGCAAGCCTGTAAAAGGGGAGTGGATGTACGGCGTCTTGCTGCTCGTGCTGATTGTCTCAATCCTGCTCCAGCTCAGCGCCGCGGCCTTCGCGCTCCGCCTGATTCGCCAGACCACCAGCGTCGGATACGCCTGGTTGCTCCTCGCGAGCGCCATGGTGCTCATGGCCGGGCGACGGATCGTGACGCTGGTGGGCTACTTCCTCCCCGACGTGGAGCGATCGTTCCGCGGCCCCATCGCCGAGTTCATCGCACTCGCTGTCGCCGTGCTGATGCTGCTCGGCGTCCAGCGCATTCCCCGGGTGTTCGAGGCCCTGAAGAACGCGCGGGCCGCCGCCGAGGAGGGGCGCCGCCGGGCAGAGCGTCTCTCCGAGGCCAGCCGGGCCCTCCTCATGGCGCCGCTCGACGTGGAGGCGCGCGCCGAAGTGCTCGCGCACCTCGCTGTCCCGGCGTTCGCCGATCTCTGCTTCGTCGACCTCGTCGGGGGAGAGACGCAACGCCGGTACATTGCGTGCACCGACCCGGAGAAAGCCGACGCGGTCCGCGCGCTGCCAAGCCGGTCGCCCGCGCTCGACGGGCAAGATCCCGTGGCGCGGGCACTCCGCACCTGCCGGCCCGAGCTCAGCGCCACCATCCCGGAAGCCGATCTTGCCGCGATGGCCACGGACGCGGAGCACCTGCGGACGCTGCGCGCGCTTCGTCCCATCTCTTCTCTGGTGGTGCCGCTCCTCGTGCGCGACAGGAAGGCCGGCGCGCTCTCTCTGATCTCGATGAACCCAGAGCGGCGCTTTGGGGCCGACGACCTGCCGGCAGCCGAGGAGCTGGCCCACCGCGCGGCGCTCGCCCTGGAGAATGCTCGGCTGTACGCCGGGATCCAGAGCGCCGAGTCCGCCCTGCGCCTCGCCAACGAGGAGCTCGAGAAGCGCGTGGAGGAGCGCACCCGCGAGCTCAAGGAGACCCAGACCCGGCTCATGGACACAGCGCGAGAGGTAGGCATGGCCGAGGTTGCCTCCAATGTGCTGCACAACGTGGGGAACGTGCTGACCAGCGCGGTCATCAACGTCGAACAGATGCGCGAGGCGGTGCAATCCTCTCGCATTGGCCGGGCGAAGCAGTTCACCGCCATGCTCGAGGAGCACCGCGGCGATCTGGTGGACTTCCTCACCCGCGACTCGCGCGGCAAGCTCATGGTCGACTACTTCTCCGCCCTCACGGAGGAGCTCGTCCGCGAGCGGGTGGACCTGCAGGAGAACCTGGAGGAGATGAGCTGGCACATGGAGCACATCCGCTCCATCGTCCAGATGCAGCAGAACTATGCCGGGACCACACTCCTCATCGAGGAGTGCGACCTCTCGCAGCTCGTCACCAACGCCGTGCGCACCCAGACGGCCGCGCTCCAACGCCATGGCATCGACGTGAGGTGCGAGAGCCCTTCCCCATGCAGGGGGCGAATGGACAGGCACAAGGTGCTGCAGATCCTCATCAACCTCATCACCAACGCCAAGTACGCTCTGGGCGGGGTTGCCGAGGGGGAGCGGAAGCTGCTCGTGCGGCTCATCACAGAGGGAGAGATGGCCCGCATCCAGGTGGAGGACAACGGCGTGGGAATCGCCCCCGAGCTCCGTGAGAGGCTCTTCTCGCAAGGCTTCACTACACGCAAGGATGGCCACGGGTTCGGCCTGCACTTCAGCGCGCTGGCGGCGAAGCTGCTGGGGGGACACCTCGGGCTGGAGAGCGAAGGCGTGGGGAAGGGCGTCACGGCCACGCTGGTGCTTCCGCTCAATCCGCCATCCACGGGGAGCGAGACCGCCAGCTCGAGGTGACCCATCGCCTCTCACTCCGAGGCGGGTGCGTCGTCCGGAGTTGCTGCATCGGCGGGGGACTGCGACTCCTCCTCCTGCTCGGACATGGGGAACGTGGAGGCGCCTCCATTGCCGATCCCGCTGCTGCGGAGCTGCTTCCCGCCGACCTGGAGCCCACCCAAGGCCCCTGCCTCCGCCGCGCTCACCTCGATGTGGAGGGACGCAGCAGGAGTCACGCGGGCCGGCACCGTGGCACATGCGCCGGAGCCGCCAGAGCCACGGGCCTTCCACGGTTGAGGGCTTGAGCCACCTCCGTCCGAGGTGTGCCCTGGACGCTGGGCGAGCCTCCCTCGGCCCGAGAGGCCTGCAGGAACGGGGCTTGGGCGCCTTTTGTTCTCCCGCAAGAGGAGGCGAAGCGTCCAGAGTCGCCGACCGCTGAGGATCGGTCGCCGTGACGCTGAGGAAGCAGCCATGGCTGATGGATACCCGCCCGGTTCCAAGCCGCCCGAAGCCAGCCAACACCCGCCAGCAGAACCTCCACTCACCTTCAATGAGGGCTTCCGGAAGTGGATCTACAGGCGGCTGGGGCTCAAGGGCCTGCTGGGACTTGCTGTCCTCAGTGTCCTCGTCTCCGCCTGGTGGAATTGGCAGAAGGTCCAGAAGCAGCCTGTCGTGGCAGATCTCGTTGGGCTGCTCTCGCGGAAAGCACTTCCCAGAGCAGACCCCCAGCGATTCAGCATCGCCGTGGCTCATCTGGAAAACGACAATGAGGGCGAGAAGGAACGCCTCATCTCGGAGGCGCTCCAGGAGTTCGAGGGCATTCAGGTCCTCAAGATCGACAGGACGCTGACTCTCGAAGGAACCCTTCCGGAGGCAGCGGAGAGAGCGGGTCAGGACCAAGCTCAGAAGTACCTCGAGGCCACGGGCGCGGACATCCTGCTCTGGGGCACGGTCCTTCACTATGACGGCAAGAGCCTGCCCAAACTCCATTGGACGACAGCCCGAGAGGTGAAGCACAACAAGGCGTGGGGGCGATACCAGCCCAGCAACGAGAGCTTCGAGCTTCCCGCGATCTTCTGGGAGGATCTCAGCCAGCTCCTTCAGCTCCTGGCGCTGACCCAGTATGCCGAGTTCGCGGATCAGCAGGGGCACTACATCGCGGACCAGCTCGGGCCTTTCATCCACAAGGTCAGGAGCCTGCTGGAGAACAGTACGATGAGACCGGGCTGGAATGTTGCGGCGCGTGCCTCGACACGACACCTCCTGGGAGACGCACTGGCCCTGGTGGGTGAGCAGAAGGGAGAGAACGAGCCCCTGGAGGAAGCCGTGGCGGTCTACCGCGCGGCCCTGGAGGAAATGCCTCGGGAGCGCGGGTCCCTGGACTGGGCTGCCACACAGAACAACCTGGGCAATGCGCTGCGGGTGCTCGGGGTACGTGAGGCGGGTACCGCCCGACTAGAGGAGGCCGTGGCCGCCTACCGCGCGGCCCTGGGGGAGAGGACTCGGCAGCGCGTGCCCACGGACTGGGCTGCCACGCAGAATAACCTGGGGGTTGTGCTGCGGGTGCTCGGGGAGCGTGAGGCGGGCACCGCCCGGCTGGAGGAGGCCGTGGCCGCCTACCGCGCGGCCCTGGATGAGATGCCCCGGCAGCGCATGCCCTTCAACTGGGCCGCCACGGAGCACAACCTGGGGGCTGCGCTGCAGGTGCTCGGGGAGCGTGAGGCGGACACCGCCCGGCTGGAGGAGGCGGTGGCCGCCTACCGCGCAGCCCTGGAGATAAGAACTCGGCAGAGCGTGCCCCTGGACTGGGCTGCCACGCAGAACAACCTGGGCAATGCGCTGACGGTGCTCGGGGAGCGTGAGGGGGACACCGCCCGGTTGGAAGAGGCCGTGGCCGCCTACCGCGCGGTCCTGGAGGAGAGAACTCGGCAGAGCGTGCCCCTGGACTGGGCTGCCACGCAGAACAACCTGGGCAATGCGCTGACGGTGCTCGGGGAGCGTGAGGCGGGTACCGCCCGACTGGAGGAGGCCGTGGCCGCCTACCGCGCGGCCTTGGAGGAATCGCCGCGGGAAGGCGTGCCCTTCGACTGGGCTACCACGCAGAACAACCTGGGCAATGCGCTGACGGTGCTCGGGGAGCGTGAGGGGGACACCGCCCGGTTGGAGGAGGCGGTGGCCGCCTACCGCGCGGCTCTGGAGATAAGGACTCGGCAGAGCGTGCCTCTCGACTGGGCTCAAACGCAGTACAACCTGGGCCATGCGTTGCGAGTGCTCGGGGAGCATGAGCCGGACAGCACACGACTGGAAGAGTCGGTGGCGGCCTACCGAGCGGCCCTGCAGGAAATGTCTCGGCCGCGCGTCCCCCTCGACTCGGTCGCGGCGCGGAACGAGTGGATTGCATCGGGTGACGCAAGGCAGGGCGATGCAGGGTGTGCCGCCAACAGGAGGCTGGCCTATGAGCGAGGAATGCGAGCACAAGCCCCAGGCCAGCGGCCATGGACTCCATGACGGAGCTGGCGAGCCTGTCCGCCATGGCGCTCGGCGCGGGAGGATGAGCGCACGGTGGGGGCACCGGCCCGTCGCACGGCCCACTTGAGAGGCGGTGGGAATCGAACCCGCATCAAGGCGGAAGCAAAACCCCAAGCAGGTCGCGCTGTTACCGGCTAACGCCTTGATCTCACAGTGGATCGTTCCTCCGCTCCGTCCCGTCTCGTCCCGTCTCGTCCCGTTCAATTCCCCGCTGGAGGGTCACACTGGGGGCACATGCGGCCCAACAGGGGCAATCTGCTTGGACGCAAGCGGCCTGAGTTCCCCGGTCTCCCAGGGCTCACGAGAGCCCCGTGGGAGGCGGACAGTAGCGTGTGCCCTGGATGTCAGGGGCCGGGTAAACGGACCGCGTCAGGGTCGGCTGAACGGATCGCGACTCCTGATCGCTCAGGACTGGCCGCTTGCGGCCGGTTGCCCTACGCCCGCGCGCGGAGGGAGGGTCAAGGGCGCA
>Ga0255338_1000636_pt1 | contig 95798 bp, 82 predicted proteins | sample MeOH1_35cm_T4_19_FD_203715 | JGI IMG/M metagenome (GOLD analysis project Ga0255338, IMG submission 203715) | Sandy soil microbial communities from University of British Columbia, Vancouver, Canada - MeOH1_35cm_T4_195 | ecosystem: Engineered > Artificial ecosystem > Sand microcosm > Unclassified ...
GGCAGCGGGGCGGCGAGGGTTCAAGAACGAACACGTCCCAATGAGCGTTTCATCGCCATTCATCCACCGGCCGATTGCCACCTCTCTGCTCGGCGTCGCGGTGATGCTGGGCGGCCTGCTCGGCTATTGGTGGCTGCCGGTTTCGGCGCTGCCGCAGGTCGACTTCCCGACGATCCAGGTCACCACGCAGCTTCCCGGCGCGAGCCCCGACACCATCGCCTCGCTGGTGACGGCGCCGCTCGAGCGGCAATTCGGCCAGACGCCGGCGCTGCAGAGCATGACGTCGTCATCGTCGTTCGGCATCAGCCAGATCACGCTGCAATTCGACCTGTCGCGCGACATCGACGCGGCGGCGCAAGACGTGCAGTCGGCGATCAACGCGGCCGGCTCGACACTGCCGAAGAACCTCCCCTACCCGCCGCTCTATTCGAAGGTGAACCCGGCCGACGCGCCGATCATCACGCTCGCGCTCACCTCCAAGAACACCGACCTGCGCACGCTCAGCGATCTCGCCGACACCATCATGGCGCCACGTCTGTCGGAGGTGACCGGCGTCGGCCGCGTCTCGGTGCAAGGTGGCTTACGCCCGGCGATCCGCATCCAGGCCGATCTGTCGCGGCTCGCCGCCTATGGCATCGCGCTTGAAGACATGCGCACCGCCATCGTCGGCGCCAATGTCGCCGGCGCCAAGGGCTCGCTCGATGGCGCGCACCAGTCCTATAGCATTGCCGCCAATGACCAGATTTCGAGCGCGGCCGCCTACAAGGCGATCACGGTCGCCTTCCGCAACGGCGCACCGGTGCTCTTGAGCGACGTGGCCGACGTGGTCGAGGGGCTCGAGAACGCGCGCGTCGGCGCCTGGTACAAAGGTCAACCGGCGGTCGTGATCGACGTGCAGCGTCAGCCCGGCGCCAACGTGATCGAGACCGTCCAGCGCATCCAAGCCGAATTACCGCGCCTGCGGCGCGCTATGCCGGCCGGCGCCGACCTGACCATCGTCAATGACCGCACCACCACCATCCGCGCTTCCATCCACGACGTACAGTTCACGCTGGTGCTGTCGATCGCGCTGGTCGTGCTGGTGGTACTGATCTTCCTGCGCACCATCCGCGCCACCATCATCGCCGGTGTGGCCCTGCCGCTGTCGTTGATCGCCACTTTCGGCATCATGTGGTTCTGCGGCTTCTCGCTCGATAACCTGTCGCTGATGGCGCTGACCATCGGCACCGGCTTTGTGGTCGATGATGCCATCGTGATGATCGAGAACATCGTCCGCCACGTGGAGGACGGCGAAACGCCACTGCAGGCGGCGCTGCGCGGCGCCAAGGAAATCGGTTTCACGGTCATTTCGCTGACCTTGTCGCTGATCGCCGTGTTCATCCCACTGTTGTTCATGACGGGCCTCGTCGGCCGCATGTTCCGCGAGTTCGCGCTGACGCTCACCATCGCCGTGGTCGCCTCCGCCATCGTGTCGCTGACGCTGACGCCGATGATGTGCGCCCGCATTCTGCGCCGCGAGCCCGGCGGCGCGGGCAACGCCTTGACGCAGCATTTCTCGCGGCTCGTCGACCAGACCGTCGAAGCCTATCACCGCAGCCTGTTGTGGGTGCTGCGCCATCAACCCGCGACCCTGGCCGTGACGCTGATCACCCTCGCCGCCACCATCGCGCTCTACGTCGCGATGCCGAAGGGTTTCCTGCCCCTGCAGGACACCGGCATGATCACCGCAGTGACGGAAGCCGGCACCGACGTCTCTTTCGGCGAGATGCAGCGCCGCCAAGCCGAGGTCGAGGCCGTCATCCGCCGCGATCCGGACGTCGCTGGCGTCGTGTCGGTGATCGGCGTCAGTACACTCAACGCCACGCCCAACGCCGGCCGGCTGCAGATCATCCTGCGCCCGCGCGACGACCGTGACGACCGCGTCGAAGCCATCGTGGCGCGGCTCAAGGACGCGGTGGCGGGCATCCCCGGCGTGACGGTGTTCTTCCAGGCGACGCAGGACATCCAGATTTCGACACGTGTCAGCCGCGCGCAGTATCAATACACGCTGGTCAGCACCGACCGTGCCGAGGTGATCGAGTGGTCCGACAAGCTCATACAGGCGCTGCGCGGCTCCCCGGTTCTGCACGAGGTCGCCTCCGAAGCCCAGGAAGGCGGGCCGCGCGTGCAGGTGCAGGTCGACCGTGAGCAGGCCGGCCGCCTCGGTGTGTCGATGCAGAGCATCACCGATACGCTCTATGACGCTTTCGGCCAGCGCCAGGTCTCCACCATCTACGGCCAGGCCAACCAGTATCGTGTGATCCTGGAAGCGCAGCCGCGCTATCAGCAGGACCCGAACGCGCTCAACCAAATCTACGTGACCGGCTCGCGCACCTCGACCGGCACCACCGCGACCGTCTCGACCACGGCCACCGGAACGACCAACACCAACACGACGGCGACGCCGAACACGACCACCGGCTCAACGCAGGTGCCGCTTTCCGCCTTCGCGCGCTTCCTGCCGACATCGGCGCCGCTCGCCATCGCGCACCAGGAGCAGTTCCCCTCGGTCACCGTCAGCTTCGATCTGGCGCGCGGCTATGCACTGTCCGACGCGGTGGCGGCGATCAACGCCGCCGAGCAGGCGATCGGCATGCCGCGCTCGGTGAGCGGCACCTACTCCGGCGACGCGGCCGAGTTCGCCAAGTCGCTGGCCGGCGAGCCGTGGCTCATCCTCGCCGCCGTCATCGCGATCTACATCGTGCTCGGCGTCTTGTACGAGAGCTTCATCCACCCGCTGACGATCTTGTCGACGCTGCCCTCCGCCGGCGTCGGCGCGCTTCTGGCGCTGATGCTGTTCGGCTACGACCTGTCGGTGATCGCGCTCATCGGCATCGTGCTCCTGATGGGCATCGTGAAGAAGAACGCCATCCTGATGATCGACTTCGCCATCGAGGCCGAGCGCAAGGAAGGCATGAGCCCCGAAGAGTCAATCGTGCAGGCGGCGCTGTTGCGCTTCCGGCCGATCATGATGACGACGCTCGCCGCGCTGTTCGGCGCGCTGCCGCTGGCGCTCGAAGGCGGCACCGGCTCGGAGCTGCGCAATCCGCTCGGCGTCACCATCATCGGCGGCCTGCTGCTCAGCCAGTTGCTGACGCTCTACACCACACCGGTGATCTACCTCTACATGGAGCGGCTGCGCGTGCGGCTGTTCCCGTCGGCCAGCGATTTCCCGCCGCAGCTGCCGCCGCCAACGGCGCATCCGGCGGAGTAGGCCATGAATTTTTCCGGCCCCTTCATCCGGCGGCCGATCGGCACCACGCTGATAGCTGTCGGCCTGTTCCTCATCGGCGTGGTCGCCTACACGTTCCTGCCGGTCGCGAGCCTGCCGAGCGTCGAGCTGCCGACCATCCACGTGAGCGCCAGCCGCCCAGGCGCCGACCCGAACGTGATGGCGGCGACGGTGGCGGCGCCGCTCGAACGGCGGCTCGGCGAGATCGCCGGCGTCACCGAGCTGACGTCCACGTCCTCGCTCGGCTCGTCCAGCATCACCGTGCAGTTCGACCTCTCGCGCAGCATCGAAGGCGCCGCCCGCGACGTGCAGGCCGCGCTCAACGCCGCGCTCAGCGATCTGCCGGGCGACATGCCGACGCTGCCGACCTTCCGAAAGATGAATCCGGCAGCGGCGCCGATCCTGATCCTGGCGCTTACGTCGAAGACGATGCAGCCGAGCGATATCTATGACGCCGCCGACAGCGTCATCGCGCAGCGGCTGTCGCAGGTGGAAGGCGTCGCCGACGTCACCGTGGCGGGCTCCGAGCAGCCGGCGGTCCGCGTGCGCGTCGATCCCACGCGGCTCGCCGCCATGGGCGTCTCAATGGAGGACGTGCGCACCGCCATCACCAACGCCAATGCCGCCGGCCCGCTCGGCTCGTTCGACGGCGACGGCCGCGCCACCACCATCGGCATCAACGACCAGCTCAAGAGCGCCGCCGAATACGATCCGCTGGTGGTGAAGACCGTGGACGGCACGGTGATCCGCCTCTCCAGCATCGCCAGCATCCGCCCGAGCGTGCGCAACAGCCGCTCCGCCGGGTGGTTCAACCGCGATCCTTCGGTGCTGCTGATCATTACCAAGCAAGCCAACGCCAACGTCATCGAAACCGTCAACCGCATTTACGCGTTGCTGCCGGAGCTCAAGCAATGGGTGCCGGCCGGGCTCGATGTTTCCGTGCTGAACGACCGCACGCAGACCATCCGCGCCAGCGTGCAGGACATGCAACTCACCATCGGCGCCACCATCGTGCTGGTGATGATGGTGGTGTTCCTGTTCTTGCGGCGCGCGGCGCCGACCATCGCCGCCGGCGTCACCGTGCCCTTGTCGCTCGCCGGCACCTGCGCGGCCATGTGGGCCGCCGGTTTCTCCATCAACAACCTGTCGCTGATGGCGCTTGCGGTATCGGTCGGTTTCGTAGTCGACGACGCCATCGTGATGATCGAGAACGCCTTCCGCTATCTCGAACGCGGCGTCTCGCCGGTGCGCGCGGCAATGACCGGCGCGAAACAGATCGGCTTCACCGTCGTGTCGATCAGCGTCTCACTGATCGCCGCCTTCATTCCCCTCCTGTTCATGGGCGGCATCGTTGGCCGGCTGTTCCGCGAATTCTCTGTGACGCTCGCCTTCGCCATCGGCGTCTCGACCTTCGTGTCATTGTCGGTGACGCCGATGATCTGCGCTTACTTCGTGCGGCAGCCGCCGAGCAAAACCGCGACCTGGCTCGACCGGCGCGTCGAGGCCGTATTGGCGCGCATGATCCTGTTTTACGACCGCACACTCTCCTTCGTTATCCAGCAGCGGCCGCTCACGCTGATCGTCTTCGTCGCCACCATCGCGCTCACGGTCGGCCTCTATTACAAGGTGCCGAAGGGCTATTTCCCGCAGGACGACTCCGGCCTGATCTTCGGCGGTACGCAGGCCTCAACCGATATTTCCTACGAGGCCATGCTGAAGCTGCAGCAACAGGCGATGGACATCGTCCTCGCCGATCCGGCGGTGGCGGGTCTTGGCTCCTCGGTCGGCTCCGGCGGCGGACCGGGCGGTTCGTCGATCAATCGCGGCCGATTGTTCATCAGTTTGAAGCCGCTCGAAGAGCGCGGCTACGCAAGCACGCAGCAGGTGGTCAACCGCCTGCGCGGCAGGCTGGGCAACATCCCCGGCATCCGCGTCTTCATGTTCCCGGCGCAGGAGCTGCGCGCCGGTGGCCGGCAGAGCGACTCGCAATATCAGTTCACATTGTGGAGCGCCGACATTGACGCGCTACAGGCGTGGGTGCCCCGCGTCGTCGAGCGCGTGAAGCAGGTACCCGGGCTTGTCGATATCAACACCGACCGCGAGCAAGGTGGCCTGCAAGCCAATGTCAGCATCGATCGACCGGCGGCGGCGCGGCTCGGCGTGCGTATTCAGGATATTGACAACGCGCTTAACGACGCCTTCTCGCAGCGCCAGATCTCGACCATCTACCGCACGCGCAACCAGTATCGTGTGATTCTGGAGGTGGATCGGCCGTTCTCACGCGATCCGAACGACCTGAGCCAGATTTACCTGCCCGGCAACAATGGCGCGCAGGTGCCCCTCTCGGCCGTGGCCAAGGTAGAGCGCGGCATCGCACCCCTGGTCGTCAACCACCAGGGCCAATTCCCTTCAACGACTATTACTTACAATCTCTCGCCCGGCGCCACGCTGGAAGCGGCGACAGCATCAATCTCGCAGGCCGTCGCGGAGATGCATCTGCCTGACACGATCCGCACCGATTTCGCCGGCGACATTCAGCAGTTCAAGCAATCGGCCGGCGCGCAGCCTTTGCTGCTGCTGGCCGCGCTGATCGCGGTCTACATCGTGCTTGGTGTGCTCTACGAGAGCCCCGCGCACCCGCTCACCATCATCTCGACGCTGCCGTCAGCGGGCTTGGGCGCGCTGCTGGCGCTGCAAGTGTCCGGCACCGAGCTCACGGTGATCGCCTTCATCGGCATCATCCTGTTGATCGGCATCGTGAAGAAGAACGGCATCATGATGGTCGACTTCGCCCTGGAAGGCGAACGGCGGCGCGGCCTGTCGTCCGAGCGCGCCATCCACGAAGCCTGTCTGGAGCGCTTCCGGCCGATCCTGATGACGACGCTGGCCGCTCTTTTGGGCGCGGTGCCGCTGGTGATTGCGGCGGGCCCCGGCTCGGAACTGCGCCGACCGCTCGGCATCACCATCATCGGCGGCTTGATCGTGTCGCAGGTCCTGACGCTCTACACGACGCCTGTAATCTACCTGATGCTGGACAAACTGCACCGCAAGCTCGGCGGCGGCCTGCCGAGCTTCGTGCGGCGACGCTCGGCAGCAGAGCCGGCGGAGTAAAACGCTAAACCCCGAGATACCGATGCTGCACGTCGGTCGATGCCGAGAGTTCGGCCGACGAGCCCGTCCATACCACGCGGCCGCGCTCGATCATGAAGTGCCGGTCGGCCACCCGCATCAACGCACCAACATTCTTGTCGATCACCAGCACCGACAAGCCCGTACCTTTGAGCCGCGCCAGGCAGCGCCAGATTTCCTGGCGGATGATCGGCGCGAGGCCTTCGGTCGCTTCGTCGAGGATCAGCAATCGCGGATTGGTCATCAGTGCACGGCCGACCGCCAGCATCTGCTGCTCGCCGCCAGAGAGTTGATTGCCCATGCTGTTCTCTCGCTCGGCGAGCCGCGGGAACAGTTCGTAGACACGCTCGAGCGTCCAGTCGCCGCCATGGCGCGCGGCGGCGGTGGCAACCAGATTCTCGCGCACATTGAGATTGGGGAAGATCTGGCGCCCTTCCGGCACCAAGCCGATACCGTACTGCGCCACCTTATAGGCCGGCAGCCCGCGTATCTCCTGTCCCATGAAGCGGATGGTGCCGGCGCGCGCCGGCGTCAGCCCCATGATCGAGCGCACGGTGGTGGTCTTACCCATGCCGTTGCGGCCCATGAGCGTCACCATTTCACCGGGGGCAATCGACAGCGAGATGCCGAACAGCACCTGGCTCAGGCCGTAGCAGGTCTCGACATTGTCGAGCGTGAGGACGGGCTCAGTCATGGACCACACCCTCCTCGTGCTCGCCGAGATAAGCCTCGCGTACCTGCGGATTGTTGCGAATCTCGTCGGGCGATCCGGTCGCGATCACGCGGCCGTAGACCAAAACCGTGATGCGGTCGGCGAGTGCGAACACCGCCTCCATGTCGTGCTCGACCAGCAGGATCGTGTACTGCTTCTTCAACGCGCGCAGCATTTCGACCATGCGCGCGGACTCCTCCGGCCCCAGCCCGGCCATCGGCTCGTCCAGGAGCAGCATGCGCGGCTTGCCAGCGAGCGCCATGGCCAATTCGAGCTGGCGGTGCTCGCCGTGGCTGAGCGCGGCCGCCGGCCGGTCGGCACGATCGGCAAGCCCCGCACGTGCGAGTGCCGCCCGCGCCGGTTCGCGCAAATCGGCCTGCTGGCGCGCATCGCGCCAGAAGTGGAACGAGTGCCCCGCATGCGCCTGCACCGCGAGCGACACGTTGTCGAGCACGCTCAAGTCCAGGAACAGCGAGGTGATCTGGAACGAGCGCGCCAGTCCCAACATGCTGCGCTGATACATCGGCAAGTGGGTGATGTCGGTGCCGTCGAAGCGGATGCGGCCGGAGTCCGGCATGAGCTGGCCGGTGAGTTGCGCGATCAGCGTGGTTTTGCCTGCGCCGTTGGGGCCGATCACGGCGTGCAATTCGCCTTCCGGAATGTTGATGACGACGTCGTCGGTGGCGACGATGCCACCGAAGCGCTTGGCGAGGTTCTCGACTTGCAGGAGCCCGCTCATGGCTGCTCCTTCCGGTCGATGCGCGCGAGCAGGCCATCGATGCCTCCGCGCGCGAACAGCACGACAAGCAGCAGCAGCGGGCCGAGGATGATCTGCCAGTATTCCGACGGCCGGATGTTTTGCGCGATGAAATAAGGATCGATCGTCTTCGCCATCACGAAGGGCAGCGCCTCTTCCAGCGCCAGGAACGCCACGGTGCCGATCAGCGGCCCGAACAACGCGCCCATGCCACCCAGCACGACCATGACGATCAGGTCGCCCGAGCGGGTCCAATGCATCACCGCCGGGCTGATGAAATCGGTGTGATTGGCGAGCAGCACGCCGGCGAGCCCGCCCATCGTGCCGGCGATGACGAAGCAGACGAGCTTGTAGCGGTAGGTCGGGAAGCCGATCGCGCGCATGCGGATGTCGTTCGAGCGCGCGCCCTGGATCACCATGCCGAAGCGCGAATTGACCAGCCGCCAGACGATGAAGACCGAGCCCAAGAGGCAAGCAAGACAAAGATAATAGAACGCGGTTTTGTTGGAGAGATTGATGAGATCGCCGAACTGGCTGCGCCGCTGGATGGTCAGGCCGTCATCGGCGCCGTAGCGGCTGAGACTGACGCCGACGTAATAGATCATCTGGGCGAAGGCGAGCGTGATCATGATGAAGTAGACGCCGCGCGTGCGCAGCGACAGCGCACCAATGACGAGCGCGAACAGCGCCGAGACGACGAGCGCCAGCGGCCACTGGATGAAGCCGGACGAGATGCCCTCGAAGGCGAGCATGCCGACGACATAGCCGCCGATGCCGAGATAAGCGGCATGGCCGAAGCTCACCATGCCGCCGTAGCCCATGATGAGGTTGAGGCTGGTCGCGGCGATCGCGAGGATCACGATACGCGTCGACATGCTGAGGATGAAATTGTTGCCGATGAAGGCCGCGTAGACCGGCACCAGCAGGAGGCCCGCCACCACCACAACGGCGAGGGCATTGCGAAGCGTAAACATCCTCATCATCGATTACCCGGCGCCGGAAAGAGGCCCGCGGGACGCACCACGAGGACGATGGCCATCAACAAGTAGATCAACATCGACGACAAGGCAGGCCCGGCGGTCGAGGCGGCCGCCGGCGACAGAACGAGCTTGAGCAGGTCCGGGATCACCGCGCGGCCGACGGTATCGACGAGGCCGGCGAAAATCGAGGCGATGAAGGCGCCGCGGATCGAGCCGATGCCGCCGATGATGATGACGACGAAGGCCAGGATGAGGATGTTCTCGCCCATGCCGATCTGGGCGGTCAGAATCGCGGCTTGCATCATACCGGCAAGTCCGGCGAGCGCCGCGCCGACGCCGAACACGAAGGTGTAGAGCAGCTTGATGTTGATGCCGAGCGCGCCGATCATCTCGCGGTTGGACGCGCCGGCGCGGATCAGCATGCCCACCCGCGTGCGCATGACCACGACATACAGTCCGAATGCGACGGCGAGCGCGACCAGGATGATCGAGAGCCGGTACATCGAATATTGCACGCCGGGCAGGATCTCGATCGAGGCGTTGAGCCACGATGGCAAAGTCAGGTTCATGCCGCCCGGGCCCCAGATGAGCCGCACCAGCTCATTGAAGAACAGGATCAGGCCGAAGGTGCCGAGCACATGGTCGAGGTGATCGCGGCCGTAGAGCCTGCGCATCGCGATCACTTCCACCGCCATCCCGAGCAGCAGCGTGGCGCCGAGCGCGATGACGATGCCAACGATGTAGTTGTCCGTCAGGGTCGTAAAGGTGGCCGCAAAATAGGCCCCCATCATGTAAAGCGAGCCGTGCGCGAGATTGACGAGATCCATGATCCCGAAAACGAGCGTCAGCCCGGCCGCGAGCAGGAAGAGCAGCAAACCGAATTGCAAGCCATTGAGGCATTGCTCGAAGAAGAGCAGCATAAGTCTAGCGTTCCGATATCAGGCAGCCATTCGCGGCCGTTCGGATGAAAGCATGCAAGATGCTTGCCGGTCTCAAGGCAAATCGCCGGGACACGGCTCTGAACCGGTCCCGGCGATGCCTGACTAAGACGTCAGAAGCGTCCCGGCGAAGCGAGGTCCCTACTTCATCGGGCACTTGCCGTGATGCGGGTCCTGCGCATTTTCCATCGCAGTCGCCAGGGTCTTCAACTTATAGGCGTCGCCGTCTTTCACGACTTCCTGCATGTAGAAGTTCTGGATCGGATAGTGATTGTTGTTGAACTTGAAAGCGCCGCGCACTGACTTGAAGTCAGCCTTCTTCAAGGCAGCCTGCACTGCATCCTTCTTGCTCAAATCGCCCTTGACGCCGGCGACAGCCGAGGCGACGAGGTTCGCCGCGTCGTAGGTCTGCGCGCCGTAGAACGACGGCTCACTCTTGTACTTCGCCATGAAGCCGCTGACGAACTTCTTGTTGGCGTCGTTCGGCAGGTCGGCGCCCCACTGGAAGGCGGTCATGATGCCGAGGGCCGCGTCCTTCTGCCGCGGCAGACTGAGCGAGTCGACCACGAAGGTCGAGTAGAGCGGGATTTTGCCTTTCATGCCCGACTGCGCATATTGGTTGAGGAACTGCACGCCTGCAGCACCCGGATAGAAGGTGTAGATCGCGTCCGGATTGGCCGCGCGCGCCTTCGACAACTCAGCCGAGAAGTCGAGCTGATCTGGCCACTTGGTGTACTCCTCGCCGATCACCTTGCCCTTGAAGAACGTCTTTATGCCGCCGAGGTTCTCCTTGCCGGCCGCGTAGTTCGGACCGATCAGATAGACCGTCTTGATGCCTTTCTTGTCCATGTAGGCGGCAACGGCCTGCGGATTCTGGTCGTTCGTCCACGCGGTCGAGAAGATGTAAGGCGAGCAGAGCTCACCGGCGACCTGCGTCGCGCCGGCGTTGGAGACCACAAGGAAGGTCTTGGAATCGACGATCGGCTTGACCGAGGCGAGCAGCACGTTCGACCAGATGTAGCCGACGATGAAGTCGACCTTGTCGGACTCGATCAGCTTCTCGGTCTTCTGCTTGCCGACTTCCGGCTTCTGCTGGTCGTCTTCGTAGATCACCTCAACCGGCAGACCGCCCATCTTGCGGCCCATCTGATCGAGCGCGAGCTCGAAGGAATTGCGCATGTCGTTGCCGATGACCGCCGTCGGACCGCTGAAGGTCGAGATGAAGCCGATCTTGATAGATTTCTGCTGCGCAACGGCCGGACCTGCAGCAAGCAGCAATGCGGCACCAGCCGCGAATACAGTTTTACGCATAGTTCTCCCTCCCGGGGCCTTTTTGGCCCTATTCCTAGACTGGCTCTAAGTCTAACGGCATTGGCGTACAAACGTCCACCCGCGCAGGGGCTACGGGTGTCCGAACTATATTTCTAACGGAGGTAGCGCCGGCTATCTGCATCAACGGGCAGCCGCCGCAAGGTGGGAAACCCGAGCGGAGGCATGTGCGGGCGCCAATTGACCGGAAGGGCGCACGGGCGGCACTCTGCCTGGAGGGCCTTTCGGCCTATTACAAGAAAATCAGGGGAAGAAACGGCTTTGTCGAAGGCGCTCGAAAAGACTTACGACGGCATCGTCATCGGTGCCGGCCACCACGGACTGATCCTCGCCACCTACCTCGTCCGCGCGGGCTTGAAAATCCTGCTTGCCGAGCGGCGGCTCACCTATGGCGGCGGGCTGTGCACGCGTGAAGTCACGCTGCCTGGATTTTACCATAACCTGCACTCGATCAATCATTTCCACATCAGCGAGACCCCCTGGTTCAAGGACCTCGGCCTCGACGAGCGGGTAACCTACATCACCCCGCGCTATGAACTAGGTCAGGCGCACGCCGACGGTTCGGCGCTGGTACTCGGCCGCGATCTCGAAGAATCCGTGACGAGCATAACCCGCTTCTCGAAAAAGGATGCGGCGACCTTCCGCGAATGGAACGAGATCGCCGAGAAGATCACCGCGGAGATCTTCCTGCCCGAGCGCTACTCCGAACCACTGCCGCAGGCTGAACGCGACGCGCTGCTGTCGAAGACCGCGCTTGGCCGGAAATTTCTCGAAGTCGCAGCCCGCGAGCCGCTCGAAGTGGTGCGCGAACTGTTCGAGAACGAACACGTCCGGCTTCTCTTTCTGTTCAAGGTATCTCTGTTCGGTACCTGGCTGGTCGACACGACGTCAAAGACCTCCCCCATGGGCTCGGTCATCCGCGCTTTCGATCTCGAAAGCGGCTACCAGCTCTGCCAGGGCGGCTCGTTCAACCTCGCGCGCGGCCTGATGGAGACCTTCATTGCTGCCGGCGGCACCTATCAGCCGCAGGTCAACATCGCGCGCATCGTCATCGAGAACAACAAGGCGACCGGTATCGAGCTCGCCGACGGCCGCACGGTGCGAGCGAAGCAGTTCGTCGCGTCGACCCTCGACGTGCACCAGACCTTCGAGAAACTGGTCGGTCGCGAGCAGCTACCAACCGCTTATCGCGCCAAGATCGACAAGTTCCAGTACACGAAATGGAGCCTGTACGGCCTGCATCTTGCGCTCAACGAAAGCCCACGTTTTTCTGCGGAGATGTTCGATCCGAACATCAACCGTGTGCAGAAGTGGAGCATCGGTGCCGAAACGATGGACGATCTGTTCGCCGCGCACGAGGACACCAAGGCTGGGCGCGTGCCGAAGATCATCCAGTTCGGCGCGGGTCCCTTGAGCCTGCTCGATCCAACGCAGGCGCCTCCCGGCAAGCACACGACCTATGCCTGGCACGTGCTGCCGATCGATCCCGATATCGGCGACCAGAGCTACGAAGACTTCAAAGAAGAATTCGCCGACAAGATTCTCGAGACCTGGGCCAAGGTGTGCCCGAACATGACGTCGAAGAACGTGCTCGCGCGCTATATCTACACCGGGCGTGAATACACCCAGGAACTGATCAATATGCGCGAGGGCGACATTTTCATGGGCGCCTTCAATGCCGACCAGGTGATGTACAATCACTTCGGCTATCGCTCGCCGATCCCGAACCTCTACAACGCCGGCTCCGCCGGTCATCCTGGCGGCGCCATCTCCGGCGGCGCTGGTTATATCAGTGCCGCAATCATCGCCGAAGATCTTGGCATCAAGCCATGGTGGACGCCGTGGAGCGCCCGCCGCGCGCTGGAAGAACACGCGAGAAAGAACGCCGTATGACAGACTCCACTAACATTGTCTTTCCTTCCCTCAAGGACCGCGTGGTGATCATCACCGGCGCCGGCCAGGGCATCGGCCGCACCTTCGCCAAGGCCTTCGCGCAGGCCGGCGCACGCGTCGTGGTCGCCGAGTTGAACGAGAAGAAAGCAGCCTCTGTCTCGGAAGAGGTCATGAAGGCCGGCGGCGAAGCCTTTGCCGTCACCACCGACGTCGCCGACGAGGATTCGATCAAGGAAATGGTCCAGATCGTCGAGGACGAATATGGCCGCATCGATGTGCTGATCAACAATGCCGGTATCTTCTCGACTTTGGAGATGCGGCCCTTCGACCAGATCCCGCTGGACGAATGGGAACAAGTGCTGCGCGTCAACCTGACCGGCCCGTTCCTGTGCGCCCGCGCGGTGCTGCCGGCGATGCGACGCGCGAAATGGGGGCGCATCATCAACATTGCCTCCGGCGCGGTGCGGCTCGGCCGGCCGAACTACCTACATTACGTGGCGAGCAAAGCGGCACTCGCCGGCATGAGCCTGTCGATGGCGCGCGAGGTCGGCGCGGATGGCATCACGGTCAATGCAATCCTGCCGGGCGCAACCTTCACCGAAATCGAGCGCAAGACTGTGACGCCGGAACAGAAGGAGCGCATCGTGGCGATGCAATGCATCCCGCGCCCGGAAGTACCGGAGGATCTGGTCGGCGCCGCGCTGTTCCTCGCCTCCGAGGCATCGGCCTTCGTCACCGGGCAGAGCATCAATCTCGACGGCGGCGTGACGGGATAATGCATACCGGTCAAGGAAAATGGAAATGACTCCCACCGTCGCCATTATTGCTCCCGGCGCCATGGGCGCCGGCGTTGGCCAACGTCTCGCCGAGAACAAAGTGACGGTGCTCACGTCGCTTGCCGGCCGCAGCGAGGCAAGCGCCGCGCGGGCAAAAGAAGCCGGCATGGTTGGTGTCGGAGATGCACAGCTCACCGAGGCGGATTTCCTCTTGTCGATCGTGCCACCGGGCGAGGCAGTCGCCTTGGCGCGGCGGCTGGCGCCAACCTTGCGCGCGTCCAACAAGAAGACCGTTTATGTCGACTGCAACGCAGTGAGCCCACCGACCGCCAACGAGATCGCCGACATCATCGCCACCACCGGCTGCCTGTTCGTCGACGCCGGCATCATCGGCCCGCCGCCCAAGCCCGGCAGCCGTAACACCAAGTTCTATGTTTCGGGTCCTGCCGCGCACGACGTCGCGCGGCTCAACGATTACGGCCTGATCGTGCGCGTACTCGACGGCCCGCTCACCGCCGCCTCGGCGCTGAAGATGTCCTACGCCGGCATCACCAAGGGCTTCACCGCGTTGGGGGCCGCCATGATGCTCGCGGCGACGCGCGGCGGTTCGGCCGAGGCCTTGAAGGCCGAGTTGGAAGAGAGCCTGCAACCGCTTCTTGCTTACCTCTCGCGTCAGGTGCCGGGCATGTATCCGAAAGCCTATCGCTGGGTGGCCGAACTCGACGAGATCGCCGGCTTCGTCGGCAAGGACCATCCCGAGCACGCGATGTTTTCCGCCGCCGCGCGCTTCTATGAGGAGATGGCGAAAGACGTCCGGGGCAACAACACGGAAACCGCCGCGCTGGACAAGTTCATCGGCCGGTGACATGTCGAAGGCACCACGAGGCTTTCCTGTATGTCCGATCAGCCGATCCTCTCCGAGCAGCGCGCAGGCTACCGCGTCATCACGCTCAACCGCCCGGATAAGCTCAACGCCTTCAACGAGGCGATGCATATCGCTTTGCGCGCCGCGCTCGAGGACGCCGAGACTGACGAGAGCTGCCGCGCGCTGCTGATCACCGGCGCGGGCCGCGGCTTCTGCGCCGGTCAGGACCTCGCCGACCGGCTGGCCAAGCCCGGCGAAAAGATCGTGCTCGGCGTCACGCTCGAGCAGTACTACAACCCGCTGGTGCGCAAGCTGCGCGCGCTCCCCTTCCCTGTCGTCGCCGCCGTCAACGGCGTCGCCGCCGGCGCCGGCTGCAACGTCGCGCTCGCCTGCGACATGGTGCTGGCCGCGCGTTCGGCCACCTTCGTGCAGTCCTTCGCCCGCATCGGCCTGGTGCCCGATTCCGGCGGCACGTGGATCCTGCCGCGGCTGGTCGGCGAAGCGCGCGCCCGCGCCCTGGCGCTCACAGCCGAGCCGCTCACCGCTGAGAAGGCCGAGGGCTGGGGCCTCATCTACAAATGCGTGGACGATGCCGCTCTGCTCGCCGAGGCCGAGAAGCTCTGCGCCCACTTCGCCGTAGCGCCGACAGCGGGCCTTGCCTTGATCAAGCAGGCCTTCGCCGCCTCGCCCGCCAATACACTCGACGCGCAGCTCGATCTCGAACGTGACTTGCAGCGTAAGGCTGGATTTAATCCGGACTATGCGGAAGGCGTACGCGCCTTTATGGAGAAGCGGAAACCGAACTTCATTGGACGGAAGAAGAAGTGATGACCAACAAGACTTCCCTGCGTGTCGGTATTGCCGGGCTCGGCGCCGTCGGCCTCGACGTGGCGCGCCGTCTGATCGACGGCGTGATCGACGGCATGACCCTCACCGCTGTCGCCGTGCGCGACGCCGACAAGGCGCGCCGCGCGCTACCGCAACTTGGCGACATGATCGCGTTCCGCTCGATGGCCGCGCTCGCCGACGATTGCGACATCGTGGTGGAATGCCTGCCGCCAACTTTGTTCCGCGAGGTGGCAATCGCAACCATCGACAAGGGCCGGCTGTTCATGCCGCTGTCGGTCGCGCAGCTTCTGAAGAACGCCGACCTGGTCACGCGTGCCAAGGAGAAGGGCGCGCGCATCCTTGTGCCGACCGGCGCGCTGCTCGGTCTCGATGCCGTGCGTGCCGCCGCCGAGGGCACCATCCACTCCGTGAAGATGGTCACGCGCAAGCCCCCCAAAGGACTCGAGGGAGCGCCTTATCTGGTCGAGCGCAGCATCTCGCTTGAGGGCCTGAAAGAGCCGCGCAAGATCTTCGACGGCAGCGCGCGCGAGGGCGCGCTCGGTTTCCCCGCCAACGTCAATGTCGCGGCGGCCCTGAGCCTCGCCGGCGTCGGGCCCGACCGCACCCAGCTCGAGATTTGGGCCGATCCGACCGTCACGCGCAATACCCACACCATCACGGTCGATGCCGACACCATGCGCCTATCGATGACGATCGAGAGCGTGCCGTCGGACAATCCGCGCACGGGAAAAAGCGTCGCCCCCTCCGTCATCGCCGCCTTGCGCGGCCTGGTGTCGGAGCTCAAGGTCGGCAGCTGACGGACGCTAGACGTCCTCCCGCATCAAGCCTTTGATGGATCGCATCAGCATCGCGAATTCGCGGCGCTGTGCTGCCTTGTCCTCTTCACGCGCCGTCGCGGCGCGCTCCATATCTTCAATCTTCGAAAAATGAATGGCTTCCGCAGCCTCTTTCAATTCATCGATAACAGCAAAGTCCATGAAACACCTCCTTTACTGACTTCACCTCTCATGTCGACGTCACACACGCAGGAAAACCTTGCGCCGGTACAGGTATCCGGCGAGCGACACCACGAAAACGAGAGCGAGCGAATGTGACAGTAGGCGGGCGGTACCCGGCGTCGCTATTGCGTCAACGAATGCACCCAGATCGCCGCCGACGAAACGGCGCGCCAAGGGTTCGAAGCCGACGATCCCGTTCAGAAAATAGAGCAGGATCGCGTTGGCGCCGATCCATACGAAGGCCACCGACCAGGTTTTGTAGCCGCGCACGTCGACAATCTCATGCATGAGGCCGAGCAGGATCGCGCTCCAGCCTGCGGCCACCAGAACGAACGACGAGGTCCACAGCGCCTTGATGATTGGGAACTGCAGTGACCACAGATAGCCTAAGGCGAGCATGACGACGCCGGCGCCGATCAGCACCAGCGATTTGCGGTTCGGCGTCAGCCGCTCGTCCTTCAACACCAACCCGCACAACACGCCGATGAGGCACGTACCGATCGCCGGCAGCGTACTTAACAGTCCCTCCGGATCGCGCGTGATGTCCCACAGCCGGCCAGGCAAGTAATTGCGGTCGATCCAGTTGGCGAGATTGGCATCGGGCGCGAACGAGCCGGCGCCGATGCCGGGCACCGGCACGAAAGTCATCAGCGCCCAGTAACCGCCGAGCACAACGATAAGCGCTGCTACAAGCCCGCGCCAACTCAGGTACATGAACAGCAGCGAAGCCGCCAAGTAGCAGACCGCGATGCGTTGCAATACGCCGACCAGCCGCACGTCGGCCCAATGCTGGCTGATGCCGCCGTAAAAAATGACGCCGAGCACATAGAGAAGCAACGCGCGGCGTACGATGCGCAGGTGCGCCTCGCGCCGGCCCTCGCGCTCGATCAGCCGGGGCAATGACAGCGTGATGGCAACGCCTGTGATGAAGATGAACAGCGGGAAAACCAAATCGTAGAAGGTGAAGCCTTCCCAGGCCGCGTGAGTGATTTGTCCATGCAGAAAACTGCCGATGGCATCCAGCGCGTCGCTCTTATCCTCGCACATCTGCGCGAGCGCCAGCACGACGCCTTCACCGCCCAGGATCCAGACGAAATTGAACCCGCGCAGCGCGTCGAGGGAGACGACACGGCGGGTCTGCAGGTCGAGCGGAACTTCGACGTAACGCATGGGCCGGCCGCCGTTTTTCGCGAGCGTTCGGTAGAGAACGGAGGAGTGGCGAAATGGTTGCCAAAATAAGTCTAAGCGTCGCGCCCGGCGCGCTATTGACCTGCATCAACCGGCGCCATTCGACGTCAGGCCCTGAAAAAGAAGCGATTTCTTGTGCTTAGGGGTGGGCGGCGGCCGTCTGCGTGCGCGGCCCGCAGTGTCCGCTGCCGGCGCTGACGCGAAAGTAGTTTCGGCCGACGAACGACTTGTCGTAGTGGTGCCAATTGGCCGGATGATCGAGCGCCAGAACGCCGGCGAGCGTCACCGCAAACACCGAGCTCTCCATGTCGCGCTGCTGCGCGTTGAGGTTCTCCGGCAGCTTGGAACTGTGATAGTCGACGTAGTATACGCGCCGCACGCAAGACAGGTCGGTAACAGCATCGAGCGCGGCCTTGGCCGTCATGACGTGATCCGAATGGTCCTGCGGATTGATACGCACGTCGGTCTCGGCGATGTTGAGCTGCACCTGAACGGCGCGGCCGCGTTCGAAGTCGATCAACTCGCGCAGCGTCCTGGTGAGATCGCCCCAGCCGCGATAGGTGGTGGAACCGTCGATCGCCCGCAACGTCGTGTTGGCGCCGGTATTGAGCCGCTGCAATGACTGGAAGCCGGTCTCGTAATAGCCGTCGCCCGACCAATGGCCGTCCGGCACGCGCAGGAAATAGCTCACCGTATTGCGATAGGCGACACGATAAATCGAATGACCGTTGAACGCGGCGTGCGACACGACCTTCTCGGACGGCCGGTCATTGGCGTCCGCCATGAAGCGCACGGCCTGTTCGGCGCCGTTCTCACGCGCGAGATAGAAAGGATGCTTGCGCCCGCCGCGGCCGATGCCGAGACCGGCGTCACCGGCGGTCACATGCACGAACACGGTCTTGGCGGCACCGTCGATCACGTCCTGGAACGCGGACGGATTCATGAAGAGCTGCCAATCGTCTTCATGCGCGGCGAAATAGAAGGAAACCTTGTCCGGCCGCGGCGCGTCGTCGGCCAAAGCCGGCGCGGCACACAGCACACTGACCCCCAGGCACACCGTCGCGATCGTGCGTGTCATCGGCATTTGCCCCCCGGCAGAGAATCTCATGTTCGGTAAAATATCATCGTCCGCGCCTCCACATTCAAGACGATGGTGGCGGCGCTAAGGCGCGAACACCTAACCCGATACCGCTTTGCGCTGTTGCCGCGTCGCGATCACCTGTTCGGCGGCGGAAATACCGGTGCGATAAGCGCCATGTGCGGTGGAGAAATCGTGCTCGGAACAGGCCTCGCCGGCAAAGAACAGCCGGTTGTCGACCGGCCCGGCCAGCACCTGCCGGCAATGCGCCTTGCCGACGAGCGCGAAGGAATAGGCGCCGCGCGCATAGGGATCGGCGCCCCACGGATGAATCGCGATCGGCTTGAGCCGCGCTGCGAACGCGCTGCCCAGTACGCCGGTCAGCTCCGCCACCGCGAAATCGTAGAAGGCAGCAACTCCGCCCACCTCCAGCTCGGCCGCCAATTGCCCGCCGAAGTAAGCCTCGATCATCGGTCGCCCGAACGGCCGCAACTGATAGGCGGCGGTGGCACGGTCGGTACGGCCGAACACGCGGCTGTCGGGCTCGAACTCATCGGCGCCTTCGAGGGCGATGAACAGCTTGTCGTTCAAGCCGAGCGGTAGATTGTGCGCGGCTTCGATCTTCTCCGGCAATGCGGGCGCGAACAGATCTTCCATGGCGGCCAGCACCGTCGTCGGCAACGTGACGATGACCTTGTTAGCGTCGATCGTGCCGCGGCTCGTGTCGATCCGCAACCGTTTGCCCGAATGGTCGATGCGCTGTACCGCACAATTGAGCGCCAACGGCACGCCCTCGGCATGCGCGGCAATCGTCGTGCCGTAGCCTTCGATCACGCGCCAGTTCACATCGGTGTCGACATAGCTGTCGAAGTCACGCGCCGATACGCGTTCCAGTTCGCCGCCGCTGATGTAGGTGCCGACCGAGCCGATCAGCGCATTCCATTTGTTGCCCGGTGCGAGTGCGGCCGAGGCCGGCACATCGGTTGCTTCGCGCGCGATCTTTTCCATGCGATCGTAGAATGCGTGCAGCGCTTCGACGAAGTCGCGCTGCTGCTCGAGCGGGAAGCCGGTGGCGAGCGACGGCTTGGTCCAAGGCGGCGGCGACTTATCGATGGTCCGGCCTTGGCGCGCGGCAATCTCGCTCCAGGGATTGTGGTCGGCCGAATGCAGCCAGCCGCAGCCGAGATCGATCATAGCGCCGCCGGGAACAGGCGTGCTGAAGCCGCGGCCGCCGAGCCGGTCGCGCGCCTCGATCAACAGACAATCGACGCCTGCTTCGTGCAGTCGTTTCGCCGCGGCAATGCCGGCTGCGCCGCCGCCAACGATGACGACCTCGGTGTCGCTTTTGCTCATGTCCAAGAAATTCCAGTCCCGCGAGATGGTCCGGAACCAGATAAGCTCTCACCCGCCGATATGCGAGTGGACCAATACGACAACACGGCCTCAAGCGAAGGAGCGGCCGAACTTCCCGGATCGATGCGGCGTTTTGCCTTAGTGGTCGGAGCCCAGCATCGGCGCTGCAACCAGCACGCAGACCCAGATGGCGGCCAACGAAGCGAGTGCGATAAAGAGAACGGTCATTCCCACCCTCCCTTGCAACGTTCTTCCCGCGCCTTTTTTGTTTTGTTGGTCGAATGCTAGCAGGTCCGGCCGGACAGTCACGACGCAGTGCGGCAAGGAGCCGACAGTTGCATCCGCAACAAATTGGCGCAGCGACAAGTTCAACGCGGCCAAGGACGATCAGGCAGCGGTGCGTGGACGCCGCTTGCCCTTGTGCTGCATCAAGACCCAGCCGGTGCCCGTGAGCAGCAGAGCAAGCCCGATCAGCGCCGGCACGATTTGCGTGGTGATCAGCAGAATGCCGGCGAGGCCAAACAGCGCGCGCCGGACCGGCGACAGCGGCACGAACAGGAAGCCCTCGGCCGCGCTCACCAACGCGAACACCGCCAGCGTCGCGCTCACCGTGGACACAATGATCGTCGAAGCATCGCCGATCAACAGAATGCCGGGGTGATAGATGAACACGAAGGGAATCAGGAACGCGACCAGCGCCAGCCGGCAGCACAAGAAGCCGATCGCCAGCGGATTGGCGCGCGCGATCGAGCCGGCGGCGAAGGCGGCGACCGCGACCGGCGGCGTGATCGCCGACATCGAGGCGAAATAGACGATGAACAAATGCGCCGGCAGCATCGGCACGTCGAGCGCGAGCAGCGCCGGGCCCGCGAGCACCGCCGACAGCGCGTAGACCGCCGGCGTTGGCATGCCCATGCCGAGCACGACGACAACGACGGTGGCGATCGAGAGCGTTAGGATCTGGCTGCCTTTGGCCAGCATGAACATGGCCGAGGAGATCTTGCCGGTGAGGTCGGTCATCGCCAGCGTACCGACCACAAGCCCGGCAACCGCGCAGGCGACGCCGATGCCGGTCATGCGCCGCAACGAGTCCTCGAAGGCGGTGAGGATGGTCTTGACCGTTTCGACCAGGCTGCGCTTACGCCACAGCGTGATCGGCACCAGAGCCGCGAGCGCCAACGCCGCCGAGAACACCGGCCGATCATAAGCGAGCACGAACCAGACCAAGAGGAAGATCGGGACGAAATAGTACCAATCGCGCTTGAGCACCGTGACGATGCTCGGCATGTCGGGGGTGACGATAGGCTTGAGACCCTCGCGCTTGGCGCGGTAGTGCACGGCGAGGAAGATCGAGAAGTAGTACAGCAGCGCCGGAAACACCGCGGCGACCGCGATGGTGCCGTAAGGAATGCCGGTGAAATCTGACATCAGAAACGCCGCGGTGCCCATCACCGGCGGCAACAGCGCACCGCCGGTCGAGGCGGTCGCTTCGATGGCGCCGGCATAGACCGGCGACAGGCCGGTGCGGATCATCAAAGGAATGGTGAAGGCGCCGGTGGTCACCACGTCGGCGGTCGGCGAGCCGGAGATCGAGCCGTAAAGCCCGGACGACACCACCGCCACCTTCGCCGGACCGCCGGTCTGCCGGCCGACCAGACTGTTGGCGAGATCGAAGAAGAAGTCGCCGCCGCCGCAGCGGTCCAAGAGCGCGCCGAAGGTGACGAACACGAACACCAAAAAGGCCGCGACACTCAAGGCCGAGCCGAACACGCCATTGGTCGTGAAGACGAGTTGGTCGAGGATTTCCTGCAAATCGAGCGCGCGGTGCGAGAACGGCCCCTCGATCAGATGGCCGAACACGCCGTAGGCCAGGAATACCAGCACCACCAGCACCAAGGTGATGCCGATGATGCGGCGCGTCGCCTCCAGCACCAGCGCGATCATGACAATGGCGGCGATCTCATCGAGCGTGGACAGCTCGTCGATCATCGGCAACCGCTTTTCGTAATAGGGCTGGCGGTAGATGAAGTAGCCAACGATCGCCATCGACAGCGCCGCCGCGCACCAGCCGAACCACGTGCCCCGCATTGGCCGCGTCGGATTGCCGTTGACGGTGAGGAACGACACCGCCAGCACCACGCCCAGGAACCAGTACAACAGCAACGCGCCGTCGATATAGACGCCAAAGGCGATCGCGATGAAGACCGAACAGGTCGCCGCCGCCAGCCAGTAGATCAGTCCATTCTCGAAGGCGCTCAGCTTTCGCCCGACGCCGGGGGAGATGAATTGGGAAAGGCTCATCGGGCCTTATCCTCCGCAGTCATGCGCGGGCTTGACCCGCGCATCCATGATGCGATGCCACGATTGTTGACCGTACTGACATTCATCCGGAGACGCCTCATGGATTGCCGGGTCAAGCCCGGCAATGACCGTATGGAAAGGCCCGTGACTTATTTGAGCAGCCCCGCCGCCTTGTACGCCTTCGCCGCGCCGGGATGCAGCGTCAGCGGCGCCACGTCCGGCAGCGCCTTGGCGCCCATGCGCGAGAACGGCGGATAGGCCTTCTCCAGATACGAGTAGTGATCGACCATACCCTTGGCGATGGTGGCCGCTTCCTCTTCCGACATCTTCTCGGAGGCGACCAGCACCACCATGCCGGTCACGGTCTGCACGTCCTTCTCCGCGAACGGATAGCTGCCGCCCGGAATGGTCACCGCTTTGGTGCCGACGTCGGCGTTCATCTTGTCGATGACCTTCTTGTCGAGACCGATCAGCCGCATCTCCACGTCGCGCGCCATGTTTTTCACCTGCGCCGACGGGAAGGCGAGCATGTTCAGCACCAGATCGGACTTGCCTTCTTTGAGCTGCGCCAAGCCGGTGTTGTAATCGACATAGTCGACGCGGCCACCCCACTTGGAGATGTCATCCATCGTGATGCCGGCGGCCTTGAACACCTCTTCGCCGGCCACTGCCATCATCGTGCCGCGCTTGTTGAGCGCGATGCGCACCGGCATCTTGTCTTTGGCGATCTGTTCGAGACTCGCGATCTTCGAGTCGGCGCGCACGACGATCTGCACCGCCGCCGTCGGATCCAGCAGCGCGATCGCCTTGATGTCGGCAGTCTTCTGCTTGAACGGCGCCTCGCCCTTGATGCCGCGCAGCGCCATCTGGGCGTGCGTGATGCCGAGCTGCACCTTGCCGGTGGAGACGAGCTGCACGTTGGCTGCGTCCACGCCCGGCTCGTAAGTGAAGGACGAGCCCGGCGATTCCAGCCTGATGGTCTCGCCGATCGCTGTGCCCATAGTGCTCCATGCGCCGCCGACGGAGCCGCCGGCCAGCGTGATCTTCAGGGCCGGCGCAGCGTAGGCCATACCCGCGCACAGCAAAACCGCGCCCGCCACCGCGCTGCAGCGCCATCCATTCCACAACTGTTTCATGCTCGTTCTCCCGTTGCCCGGCAGAGGTTACCTGCTCTTGCGGTCCCGCCCGATGCTAAAGAATGCAGCCGGACTGCCTCATCACGCGGCACCATGTACTGCTCCTACGGTTTGACAATCCAAACACGGGCGCTATCGTTTGTACACATACAAAAAGCATGCCGGACGCCGATCGCTCGCGTGCGGCGGCGGGACAGCACAGGATCGGCCTGGCTTTTTAAGGAAGTGAAAGGTTCGCAATGCTCGATCTCTACCTGGTCAACCGGCTGATCGACCTCTGGTTTGCAGAAGACATCGGTCACGGCGACATCACCTCGCTCACCATGATCGACGCGGATGCAACTGGCGCCTTCCATATGAACGCGCGCGAACCGATCGCGGTCGCCGGCATCGAGGTCGCCGCCGCCTGCTTCCGCCGTTACGATCCGAGCTTGCAGGTCGAGGTTACTGCCAAGGACGGCGCCCGTGTCCAGCCAAAGACCACGCTCTTGAAGGTCAAGGGCAAGGCGCGCAGCCTGCTCACGGTCGAGCGCACCGCGCTCAACATCGTGCAGCACCTGTCCGGCATCGCCACCGAGACGGCGCGCTGGATGGACGAGATCAAGGGCACCAAGGCCAAGCTGATCGACACACGCAAGACCACGCCCGGCCTGCGCGCACTGCAAAAGCACGCGGTGATCTGCGGCGGCGGCGCCAACCACCGGCTCGGGCTCGACTCGGGTGTCATGATCAAGGACAACCACATCGCGGTGTGCGGCAGCATCGCCAAGGCGGTCGAGCGCGCACGCGCCGGCGCGCCGGCGCTGGTCAAGATCGAGGTGGAATGCGACCGCGTCGAGCAGGTGAAAGAGGCGCTGGCGGCCAAAGCCGACGTTATCATGCTTGACAACATGTCGCTCGAAGACATGCGCACCGCGGTGAAGCTGGTCGACGGGCGTATCCCGCTCGAAGCCTCCGGCGGCGTGAAGTTCAACACCGTGCGGGCGATCGCCGAAACCGGGGTCGATTTCATCTCGTCGAGCAAGATGATCCAGGGCTCGCCGGCGGTCGATATCGGATTGGACGAGGCATAAGCCATGAAGCCCGCGCCCTTCATTCGCCACACCCCGAAAACGCTCGACGAAGCCTTGAAGATTCTGGCCGAAGTCGCGCCGGAGGATGGGCGCGTGCTCGCGGGCGGACAGAGCCTGGTGCCGATCATGGCCTTCCGGCTGGCGAAGCCGGCGCATCTCGTCGACATCAACGAGGTCGAAGGGCTCGATAAGGTCACGAGCGACGGCAAGACGCTCACCATTCGCGCGCGCGCTCGTCACGGCGCGTTTCACAAGCCGGTCGTCGACAATCCATTGGGCGCCCTGCTCGCTTACGTGGCGCGCCACATCGCCCATTACCCGATCCGCATGCGCGGCACCTTCTGCGGCAGTTGCGCTCACGCCGATCCGTCGTCGGAATGGTGCCTTACCGCGGCAACGCTCGACGGCATCATGGTCGCCAAGAGCGTACGCGGCGAACGGCTGATCCCGGCGAGCGAATTCTTCGACAGCATCATGACCACGGCGCTGAAGGAGGACGAATTGCTCGCCGAGGTGCGGCTGCCGCTGCTCGCGCCCGACGCCAAGTTCGGCTTCTACGAGTTCAGCCGCCGCGCCGGCGACTTCGCCATGAGCTCGTCGCTCGTAACCTACCGGCTGGACGGCGGTAAGATGTCCGACGTTCGCGTCGGTGTCGGCGGTGCCGAGCCGCATCCGCGTCGTATCCCGGAAGCGGAAGCCGAATTGACCGGCAAGGCGCCGGGCGACAGCGTCTTCCGCGCCGCCGCCGAGGCCGCGGCGAATGCTGTCGATGCCATGGAAGACCATCAGACCACGGCCGAGTATCGCCGCGATCTCGTGCGCGCCGTGGTGCGGCGCGCGCTGGAGCACAGCGCATGATCCCGAAAAGTGGGCACCGGTTTTCGGACAAGATCATGCGCAAGGTAAAATGCCAATGAGCGCGCGCGACCAGCACACCAAAGGCTCCGGCCTGACCTGGGTCGGCCGCGCCATGCGGCGCGTGGAGGACCCTGCGCTGGTCACCGGCCAGGGTCGCTTCACCGCCGACCTGCCCGCCGTACATTGGGTGCGTTTCCTGCGCAGCCCCAATGCCGCCGGCAAGATCGAGAGCATCAAGGCGCCGGATGGCGCGCTGGTCATCACGGCCACGGACCTGAAGGGCGTGAAGCCGATCCTGCCGATGCTGCACAAGTTCAATTACAAGCCGGTCGGTCAGCCGATCCTGGCCGACGGCGAGGTGCGCTTTGTCGGCGAGCCGGTCGCGGCCATCGTCGCGGCAAGCGAGGAAGAAGCCGAGGACATCGCCGACGAGGTCGAACTCGTCATCGGCGACGGCACGCCGCTGGTGGACTCGCTTGATGCGCTGAAGCCCGGTGCACCGCAGATCCACAAGGAAGCGCCGGGCAACGTCATCCTCGAAGGCAAGATCAAGACGCCGGATTTCGACAACGTCTGGAAGACAGCGCACAAGGTCATCAAGGTCGACGCCCGCTCGCGCCGGCAGAACGCGACGCCGATGGAGGCGCGCGCCGCGCACGCGGCTTACGATCTCTCGACCGGCCGCGTGACGCTCACCTGCACCACGCAGATGCCGCATCTCACGCGCACGGCCATTGCCGACGTGCTCGGCATGCCGGAGTCCGACTTACGCGTGATCGCACCCGATGTCGGCGGCGGCTTCGGGCAGAAGATGTCGCTCGCGTCGGAATACGTCGTGCTGGTGTGGCTGGCGAAGAAGCTCAAGAGCTCGGTCGGCTGGACCGAGGACCGGCGCGAGAACCTGATCGCGTCCTTTCACTCGCGCGACCAGTACCTCACGCTCGAAGGCGCCTTCGACAAGGACGCGAAGCTCATCGCGCTCCGCTTCGACATTGTCTCCAACATCGGCGCCTATTCCTGCTTCCCCACCACCTGCGGCGTCGAGCCGCTGATGGCGCTCGCCGAGATGCCGGGCCCTTACGATGTGCGGCAATACGATGCCCGCGCGCGCGGCGTCATCACCAATACCTGCACCATGGCGCCCTATCGCGGCGTCTCGCGCCCGACCATCACCTTCACGCTCGAGCGGCTGATGGACAAGGCGGCGCGCGCCTTCGGCCTCGAGCCGGTCGACATCCGCCGCAAGAACCTGATCGACAAATTTCCCTACATGTCCGCCGCCGGATTGAAGTTCGACGAAGGCACGTACAAGCAGACATTGGAAATGGCGGTCGCCACCATCGATCTGCCCGCCTTCCGCAAGCGGCAGCATGAAGCGCGCAAGCAGGGCCGCTATCTCGGCGTCGGCTTCGCGACCTTCTCCGAGCGCACCGGCTACGGCTCACCGGCTTTCGCGGCGCGCGGCATGGAGATCACGCCCGGCTGGGAGACCGTGCACATCACCGTCGACCCCTCCGGGTTCATCGAGGCGCGCATCGGCTCCTCGCCGCACGGCCAGGGCCTGCGCACGACGCTGGCGCAAATCATCGCCGACGAGCTCGGCGTCGATCCGCAGATGATCAAGGTGATCCACGGCGACACCGACCGCGCGCCCTATGGCTGGGGCACCTTCGCCAGCCGCTCACTGGTGATCTCCGGCGGCGCCACGCTGATCGCGGCGCGGAAAGTTCGCGCCAAGCTCATCAAGCTCGCCAGCCATCTGCTCGAGGCCGCGCCGGAAGACATCGTGCTCGAGCAAGGCCATGCCAACGTCACGGGCACCGACCGCTCCGTCTCAATCGCCAAGCTCGCGCGCGAGGCCTACACGCAAACGCACCGCTTCGGCGGCGAGATCGAGCCAGGCATGACCGAGGCCGGCACCTACGATCCGCCCGGCACTTTCTCCAATGCCTGCCATGCGGCAATCGTCGAGGTCGACATCGAGACCGGCCGCGCCACGGTCGAGAAATTCGTGGTGGCGGAAGACGCCGGCAAGATCATCAATCCGATGATCGCCGACGGTCAGGTGCATGGCGGCGTGGCGCAGGGCATCGGCAACGCGCTGCTCGAAGAGATCATCTACGACGACCAGGGCGCGCCGCTCACCGCGACGCTCGCCGACTTCCTGCCACCGACCGCGCATGAGATTCCGCCGATCGAGATGCACCACATCGAGACCGACTCGACCGAATCGATCACCAAGGCCAAGGGCCTCGGCGAAGGCGGCCTGATCGGCGCGCCGGCCGCGGTAATCAACGCGATCAACGACGCGCTAAGCCCCTTCAATATCGTCATCGACGAGATGCCCGCGACGCCGCAGCGCGTGCGCGCGGCGCTGCGCAAAGCAGAGAGTGCTACATGAGTGAGAAGATCGAGCTGACGCTCAACATCAACGGCCGCGATCACGCGATCAAGGTCGAGCCGCGCCGCACTTTGGCGGATGCGATCCGCGAGGATTGCGGCCAGACCGGCACGCATATCGGCTGCGAGCACGGCGTCTGCGGCGCCTGCACCGTCATCGTCGATGGCGCGCCGGTGCGCTCGTGCCTGATGTTCGCGGGACAAGCGGAAGGCAAGACAATCCGCACCGTGGAAGGCCTCGCCAAAGGCGACGACCTGCACCCGATGCAGCAGGCCTTCATAGACCATCACGGGCTGCAATGCGGCTTCTGCACGCCGGGCTTCCTGATGCTCGCCGTCGGCGTACTGGAGCGCGAGCCCAACATCAGCGACGAGGATCTCATCGACGTGCTGTCGTCGAACCTGTGCCGCTGCACCGGCTACCAGAATATCATCAAGGCCGTGCGCGCCGCCGCGCAAGAGATGCGGAAGTGATGCGGACGTGACCAAGCCGCAGAAATTCATCGGCCGCTCGGTCCCGCGCCTGGAAGACCGCACGCTGCTCACGGGCAAAGGGCGCTTTGCGGCCGACGTCTCTTTCCCCGGCCAGTGGACCATGCGCGTGGTGCGCTCGCCCATCGCACACGGCAAAATCCGGGCAATCGACACCTCGGCCGCGCTCGCGATGCCGGGGGTGCATGCGGTGTGGACCTTTGCCGACGTCGCCCACATCCCGCCGATCGGCTTCCGCCTCACCGGCCTAAAGACGCTAGAACCATACCGCCAGCACGTGCTCGCCAACGATGTCGTGCGCTATGTCGGCGAGCCGGTCGCGGTCGTGTTCGCACAGGATCAGTATGCGGCCGAAGACGCGGCTGATGCGGTCGAGCTCGATATCGAGCAGCTCGATGCCGTCATGCAAGCAATTGACGAACCCGGCGCCTTCGCACCCGGTCTAAACACTGAGCCGGACGTCGTGCGCAAATCCTATGGCGACGTGGATGCCGCCTTCCGCGACGCGCATGCCGTCGTCGCGCTCGAGCTTGCGGTCGGCCGTCACACCGGCGTGCCGATGGAGACACGCGGCGCCATCGCGCGCTACGACGAGACGCGCGACGTGCTGGAAATGCACGGCGCCGCCAAGGTGCCGCATTGGAACCGCGCCAACCTCGCGACCATGCTTGGCCGGCTTTTGGATTCCGTCCAGCTCTACGAAGGTCATGTCGGCGGCGGCTTCGGCATCCGCGGCGAGCTTTATCCCGAGGATGTGCTGGTCTGCGCCGCAGCGCTGCACTTCAAGAAGCCGATCAAATGGATCGAGGACCGGCGCGAGCACCTGATCGCCGCCAATCACTCGCGCAACCAGACCCACCGCATCCGCGCCGCCATCGACAAAGACGGCCATATCCTCGGCATCGACAACGAATTCTTCCACGACAACGGCGCTTACATGCGCACGCATGCGGCGACCGTGCCCGATCTCACCGCCGCCATGCTGCCGGGGCCTTATCGCGTACCGGCCTATCGCGCCACCGGCCACATCCGCCTCACCAACAAGACGCCGTGCGGCACCTATCGCGCACCCGGCCGCTACGAGTCCACGTTCGCCCGCGAGCGGCTCATGGACGCCATTGCCGCCAAAGTGGGCGTCGACAAGGTCGAGATCCGCCGCCGCAATCTCATTTCCAAGAGCGCGATGCCCTACACGCTCGGCCTCGAAACGCTCGGCACACACATTGTCTATGACTCCGGCGATTACGCACTGCTGCTCGATAAAGCGCTGAAGGCTGCCGGCTGGGACGAGCTACAGGCGCAACTGAACGCGCGCCGCGCCAAGGGCGAAAAGGTCGGTGCCGGCGTCGCGATGTTCGTCGAGAAGAGCGGCCTCGGCCCCTTCGACACCGTGCGCGTCACAGTGAAGCCGGAAGGCATCGAGGTCGTGACCGGCGTCGCCTCCATCGGCCAGGGCGTCGAAACGGTCATCGCGCAGATCTGCGCTGACACGCTCGGCGTTGACTACAGCGGCATCAAGGTCATCCACGGGCAGACCGATCGCATCGCGCGCGGCATGGGCGCTTTTGCCTCGCGCGTTACCGTCATGTGCGGTGAGGCCACGCGGCTCGCCGCCACGAAGCTGCGCGCGCAGGCGCTGGAGGTCGCCGCTACCTTGATGCAGACCAGCGCCGCCGCGCTCGACATCATCGATGGCGAGATCGTGCGCATCGACGGCGCCGGCCCGTCGATGACGCTGGCCGCGCTGGCGCAGCAGGTGCCCGATGGCTTGAGCGTTGAGGACACGTTCGAGTCCACGCACATGGTCTACCCTTACGGCGTCCATGTCGCGGCCGTGAAGGTCGATGCCGAAACCGGCAGCGTAACCATCGAGCGCTATCTGATGGCCTACGACATCGGCAAGGCGGTCAATCCGAAGCTGGTAGAGGGCCAGATCGTCGGCGGGCTGGCGCAGGGCCTCGGCGGTGCGCTCTACGAGGAATTCCTCTACGACGAGGCCGGCGAGCCGCTCTCCGTCACCTTCGCGGACTATCTGATGCCAACCGCGCGCGAAGTGCCGTCGTCCACGGTGCTTTTGACGGAAGACGCGCCGAGCCCGCTCAACCCTCTCGGCCTCAAGGGCGCCGGCGAAGGCGGCACCAATCCGGTCGGCGCGGTGATCGCCTCCGCCATCGACGATGCGCTCCAGCGCCCCGGCACAGTGACGCAACTGCCGATCACGCCGATGCGGCTCAAAGCGCTGATAGCCGCGCGCTGACCTCTCCTGCTAGGCTTGGGCCTCCCGGGAGGCTCGGATGGCCGATAACAAGAGCCGTGTGGTGCTATTGACCGGCGCCGCCGGCGGTCTCGGCACAGTGATGACGCTGGCGCTGCTGGAGGCGGGCCACGCCGTCGCCGCTGTCGACCGCAACGCTGCTGCGCTGGAGAAGCTCGCCGCCCTGCCCGCCGTCGCGCAAAGCCGCAACCGCTTTTTATCTTTGCCAGCCGAGCTCGCCGTAGAGGCGACATGCGCGGACACGGTTGCCGCCACGATCGCTCGGTTTGGACGCATCGAAGGTGTAATCAATAACGCCGGCATCGGTCCAAGTTCCCTTCGTGCCGATGCCGAGAAAAACATCCCGACGATCGACGAACTGACGCCGGATATCTGGGACCGATTCTTCGCCATCAACGTGCGAGCGCCCATGCTGTTGATGCGCGCCGTGCTCCAGCCGATGCGGGAGCAAGGCTGGGGCCGTATCGTCAACAACACGACCAGCTTCCGCACCATGCTTCGCGTGTTGCCTTATGGCGCGACCAAGTCGGCGCTCGAATCCATGTCCGCGGTCTGGGCCGAGCAACTCAAAGGAACTGGCATCACGGTCAATGTGCTGGTGCCCGGCGGACCGACCGACACGCCCTTCGTCGGCATGGACTCCGGTTGGAAGCGCGAACAGATGTTACGGCCCGACATCATGGCAGAGCCCATCCGTTGGCTCTTGTCTGACGCCTCGAACGGCATCACCGGCCAGCGCTTCACCGGTGCGGAATGGAACGTCTCGCTCACGCCCGACGAAGCCGCCCAACGCGCCCGCCGGCCGATCGGCTGGCCGGAACTGGCGGCGCAAACCGCCTGGTGGCCGAAGGATTCGAAATAGGCGCGACGGGGATTGCCCGCATTTGGAGCCTGCCAGCCATTGCGAGCCATCGTCCTTTGCAGCGCAGCAACGTATTGGCATTGACAAGCGGCAAGCCGCCGACGGACCCTTTGACGATAAGAAGCGTGCCTAAGAACGCAAAGGACGTCACACACGGCGTTCGTGCCGTGATGGACGCCGCTACATCGGGGAGAACGTCCTATGTCCGTTATGCGCATTACCGCGCTGTGGCGCGGATTCCTGCTCGGTGCGGTCCTGGCCACGGCATCCACCGTAGCGCTTGCCCAAAATCGCGCCTTCTCGTTCGCCTACGATCAGCCAAAGAACAGCGGCTACGGCGCCGGCGCCGAAATGTTCAACAAAAAGCTGATGGAACTCAGCAAAGGTACGCTCTCGATCAATCAGTATCCCGGCGCTCAGCTCGGCACCGAAGCGCAGACGTTGCAGAAGGTGCAGACCGGCGACATCGACTTCGTCTTTCTGTCGACCGCCAATGCCTCCACCGCGCAGCCCGAATCCGGCGTGTTCTCGATCCACTTTATTTTCCGCAACGAGGCGCACGCCATCAAAGTGCTCGGCGATCCGAAGGTGATCGCTGCGATGAAGGAGCTGTACGCTGCTAAAATGAAGGGCGCACACATGCTCGGGCTCGGATCGCAGGGCCTGCGGCACATGTACGGAAAGAAACCGGTTCAGAAGGTCGCCGACCTCAAGGGCATCAAGATGCGCGTGCAGGCGACGGTGACCGAGGACACGACGTTCCCGGCCTATGGCGCGCAGGTTGTGCACATGCCGTTCGGCGAGGTCTACACGTCGTTGCAGACCGGCGTGGTCGACATGGCCGAAAACGGCATCAACAACTACCTCATCAACAAGCATTACGAGCCCGCACCGGTGCTGTCGCTCACCGAGCACGAAGCGAACAACGCCGCGCTCTTCATCAGCGACAAGGCCTGGAGCAGCCTGACCGACGAGCAGAAAAAGTGGGTCCAGGCGGCCGCCGACGAAGTGAGCCAGAAGGAGCCGACGGTCGCCTTCAAGCTCGAGCATGACGCGTTGGCGCGGCTGGAGAAGATCGGCGTCAAGGTCGTCAAGGATGTCGACAAGTCCGGCTTCGCGCAGATCAGCAAGCCGATCCAGGACAAGCTCGCCAAGGATCTCGGCCCGCACGCGGTGAAGGTGCTCGAGCTCGTGCGCAGCGTCCAATAAGCGGCCTTTTTGCGATGCGGAGAGCCTACCGGCTCCCCGCGTCGTTGTTTGTTCTGACCTCTGACGCGGCAGCGAACATGAGCAGCTTCGACGGGCTGGTCCAGCAGGAGCACCGCCATTTGAAATGGCGTGCACTCGACCCGCTCGAACAGGTCCTGATGATCTTGTGCGGCATCGCCATCACCGGCTTTTGTGTGCTGGTGATGTGCGACATCGTCACCCGCATCATCGGCCATCCGTGGTTGTGGCTGCAGGAGGCGACGATGACCTTCTTCACCTACGGGATTTTCATCGGCGTCGCGGCCGCGACCCGCCGTAACGATCATCTGTATCTGGCGCTGTTCGCTGAAACCATGACCGGCGGCAGCCGCCTCTTCTTCGAACTGTTCAACCGCGTGGTCGTGCTCGCCGTCGCGCTTTGCATGGTCTATTTCGGCTACCAGAACGTCCTCGACGGGTTCAAGAGCCTGCGCATGCCGTCGATGACGCCGATGGCGACCTATTATGCGGCGATTCCTTTGTGCGGCATTCTCGTCTCGCTCTTCACCGTTGAACAGATGGTCAATGGCTGGCGCAACGGCTTCGAGGGCTCACCCGGAACCGACGAGAAGAGGAAGTCGCTGTGACCAGCAACGGCTCGCTCATCTTCCTGATGGGCTTCCTCTTTCTGTTCCTCGGGTACATGGGCGTGCCGGTGGCTTTCGCGCTGATCGCGGCGGTGCTGGTGGTAACCGCCTTCACCCCGGTCAGCATCGCCTCGATGATGGCGCAGCTGTTCAATGGCATGGATGTCGAGGCGCTGCTGGCCGTGCCGTTCTTCCTGCTGGTCGGCGACCTGATGACATCGGCGAATGTCACCGTGCGCATGATCCGGCTGTCGCAGACCATGGTCGGCCATTTGCGCGGCGGCCTCGCCCAAGTGGTCACACTGTTCAGCATGTTCTTCGCCGGCATTTCGGGCTCGTCGGCGGCGGACGTCGCGGTGTTGTCCCGTACGCTCGGGCCGGAGATGAACCGCGAAGGCTACGACCGCGCCTTCACCGCAGCGCTGATCGCGTCCGCCTCGACCATGGCCAACCTGATCCCGCCGAGCATCATGGCGGTCGTCTACGGCGCCACCGGCAATGTATCGATCGGCGGGCTGTTTCTCGGCGGCGTGGTGCCGGGCGTCTTCGTCGGCATTGGGCTGATGGTCTACAGCTACTTCTTCGGCCCGGTCGGCTTCCGGCGCGAGCGCGCGACCTTCGGCCAATTCGCCACGGCAACCAAGGAAGCCGCCGTCCCGTTGATGATCCCGCTCATCATCATGGGCGGCATCCTGACTGGCCACTTCACGCCGACCGAAGCCGGCGTCATCGCCGTCGCCTACATCGTCTTTGTCGCCATTCCCTTCCTCAACATCCGGCACATCGGCCGGCTGCCGCGCGACATGGCGATGACGGGCCTCCTCTATTCCATCCCGCTGATAACCATCGGCGCGGCCTCGGTCTTCGGCTGGATGCTCGCCTATCTGCGCGGGCCCGCCGTGGTGTCGGAATGGATCGCGAATACGGCCGGCAACGACCCGTTCATGATCATGCTGCTCCTGGTCGTGCTATTTGTGATCGTGGGTGACTTTATCGATGCCATCCCGGCGATCATCATCTTCATGCCGATCATCACCGACCTGACGAAAAACGCCGACATCAACCCCGTCCATATGGGCGTGGTCATCATCGTGACGCTCGCCTTCGGGCTGATCACGCCGCCTTACGGACTTGCGCTGCTGATGGCATCGAAGTTCATCAACGTACGCTTCGGCAGGGCAATGGTCGCCTCGCTGCCGATCTACGTCGTCTTCTTCGCCGCAATTGCTTTTTCGATCTTCTTTCCGGAAGTCGTGTTATGGCTACCGAAACACCTGTTGCCGGAGTCGGTCGGCTGCTTCAAGAATCCGAGCGGCGCCGGATATCTCTGTCCCTAAAGATCAGCCGAGCTTTTTCAGCAACCGCGCCACGGTGCGCTGCTCTTCTGCCGTCAGAGGCGCCAGCGTCGTCGCGGTGATCTCGCCCGCGACCTTCATTGCCTCTTCGGTCACCGCGCGGCCGCGGTCGGTCAGCGCGACGGCGCGGCGACGGCGATCCTTCGGATCGGCCAGCGCGCTGACGAAGCCGCGCACGCCGAGCCGGTCAACCACGCCCTTGATGGTGGCGGCGTCCAGATAGATCAGCCGGCCCAGGTGGTTCTGCGAGCACGGCCCGACCTCGTGGAGCTTGGCGAGCGCCGCGAACTGCGTCTGGGTCAGGCCCTCCACCATGCGCGACGTAAAGATCGACGTATGCCGCTGCATCGCGATGCGCATCAAAAAACCGGCCTGCTCGTCGAGCAGATAGCGGCCGGCCTCGGCCACGTCCGGCGTCGTCCCCACAACCTTGAGCTTGTCACGCGGCATTTCGGCAAATTCCCTTTTAACGTGCAGTATCACGCGGCGGGAAATCATGGCGGGAAAGCGCCCATCGCGAAAGGCCTATTTGAACCTACCGCCAGAAATCTTGAGAGGATTCAAGCCCCAGCGCTTCTAGACCGTCAGATAGGCCTTCTGCACGTCCTGATTGGCCTCGAGCGCGTCCATCGAGCCCTGCCAGTGGATCTGGCCCTTCTCCAGCACATAGACCCGGTCGGACACCAGCCGGGCGAAGTGGATGTTCTGCTCGGACAGGAGGATCGACAGGCCCTCTTTCTTCAGTTCGATGATGGTGTTGGCCATCTGCTCGACGATCAGCGGCGCCACGCCCTCCGACGGCTCGTCGAGCAGCACCAAAAGCGGATTGCCCATCAGCGTGCGGGCGACGGTGAGCATCTGCTGCTCGCCGCCGCTCATGCGGCCGCCGGGCCGGTTCGGCATCTCGCCCAGGTTGGGAAAGAGCGAGAACAGTCGTTCCGGCGTCCAGGCCGGCGCCGGGGTACCGTCCGGAAAGGTGCGCGGCGGCTGGCGGCCGATATCCAGGTTCTCCAGCACGGTCAGGTCAGCAAAGATGCGCCGATCCTCCGGGGTGAAGCCAAGGCCCCGGCGCGCGATCTCGAACGGGCGCAGGCGCGAGATGTCCTCGTCCTTGAAGCGTACGATGCCCTGACGGTCGGCCAGCCCCATGATCGCCTTCATGGTGGTGGTCTTGCCGGCGCCGTTGCGGCCCATCAAGGCGACCACCTCGCCGCGCCCGACCTCGAAGGAGAGGTCGTAGAGAATGCGGGCGGCACCGTACCAGGCGCTCAGGTTCTCCACGGTAAGCATGGCCGTCATGACGCGCTCACCTTGAAGGTCTTGCCGGTGCCGAAATAGACCTCCTTCACCTTGGCATCCTCGCGAATACTGGCCGCATTGCCGTCGGCGATCAGCCTCCCGCGCGCCAAAACGATGATCCTGTCCGCGTAAGAGAACACGACGTCCATCGAGTGCTCGGTGAACAGCACCGAGATGCCGCGCTCCAGCACCAGCCGCTTCACCAGGGCGATGAGGTCGTTGCGCTCGCGCGGCGCCATGCCGGCGGTCGGCTCGTCCATCAGCAACAGCCGCGGCTCGTTGGCCAGCGCGATGGCCAGCTCGATGCGCTTGACGTCGCCGTACGCGAGCTCGCGGCTCGGCCGGTCGGCGGCATCCTGCATGCCCACCTGCGCCAAGAGCTCCAGCGCGCGCGCGCGATGCAGCGAGGCGGCGGGACGCCACAGCCGGTAGGTGTCGCGCGCATACGAGATCAGCGCCATCTGCACGTTCTCGACCACCGTCATGGAGCCGAAGGTGGCGGCGACCTGGAAGGTGCGCCCGACGCCCAACCGCCAGATCTCGCGCGGCGCGAGCCCCGCGATGTTCTTGCCCTCGAACAGGATATCGCCGGAGTCCGGCGCGAGCTGGCCGTTGATCATGTTGAAGCAGGTCGACTTGCCGGCGCCGTTCGGCCCGATCAGCGCCAGGAACTCGCCCTTGCCGATCTCGAAAGAGACCTCGTTGACGGCATGCACGCCGCCGAAAGTCTTGCACAACGAGCGGATGGCCAGGACGCTCATGAACGCCTCTTAGCTATGAGAGCGTTGATCGCGCCGACAATGCCCTGCGGGAAGGCCAGCACCAGCAGCAGAATGATGCCGCCCAAGAGCGCACGCCAATACTCGGTCTGGCGCATGACCGTATCCTGCAACACGGCAAAGACCGACGCGCCGACAATCGGACCGGTCAGCGTCTGCACGCCGCCGAGCAATACCATCACAAGACCGTCGATGGAGCGGCCGACATGGATGGTTTCCGGCGAAATCGAGCCTTTGGCGAAGGCGAACAACCCACCGGCAATGCCGCAGACGCAGCCGGCGACGGCAAAGCCGAGCCAGTGCACGCGCTTCACGTCGATGCCGATGGCTTCGGCGCGCAGCGGCGAATCGCGTCCGGCGCGCATGGCGTAGCCGAAGGGTGCGAACAGGAAACGCCGCAGCAACAGCACACCGACGACAGCCAAGACGAGCGTGAGCAGGAAGTAGACGGAAGGCTTGTCGAACGGTGGCTTCGGCCACACGCCGATGACGCCGTTGGAACCGCCGGTGAGCGCCTCCCATTGGAACACCGCCGCCCACACGATCTGCGCGAAGGCAAGCGTCAGCATGGCGAGATAAACGCCGGACAGCCGCACCGCGAACCAGCCGAACAACAAAGCACCGGCAAGCGCCAGGAGCGGCGCGGCGACGAGTGCGACGCCCATCGGCGCCGCCAGCCATTTCACCAGCAGCGCCGCACCGTAGGCGCCGAGACCGAAATAGGCGGCGTGGCCGAACGAATGCATGCCGCCGGGGCCCATGATGAAATGCAGCGAGGTCGCGAAGACAACGGCGATCAGCACGTCAATGCCGAGAATGAGTAGATAAGGCGAGCCTTGCGCTAGGAACGGCAGGCACAAGAGCAGCACAAGCACTGCGGCGCCGAGGGCCTTGAGCATCGATGTCGCCGGGCGGATCGGATCCTCCGGCTCGGCGATCGAACGCACCGCGCCCTGTGGTTTGCCGAGCAGGCCGTAGGGCCGCACGATCAGCACGATGGCCATCACCAAGAATTCGGCGACCAACGTGAACTTGGAGAAGTTCACCGTGATGAAGCCGAAATCGACCACGCCGAGGCCGATGCAGAGCGCCTTCACTTCCGCGATGATGACGGCGGCGAGATAAGCGCCGGTGATCGAGCCCATGCCGCCGACGACGACGACGACAAAGGCGTCGCCGATGGCAACGAGGTCGGTGGCGAGATTGGCCGGCTCGCGCGCGACCTGCAGCGCGCCGCCGAGGCCGGCGAGCGCGGCGCCGAGCGCGAAGACGGAGGTGAACAGGATCGCCTGGTTGACGCCGAGCGCGCCGACCATCTCGCGGTCCTGCGTCGCCGCACGGATCAGGCGGCCGAACCGGGTCTTCGCCAAGGCGAAGTGCAGGATCAGCAGCACCGCCGGACCGATGAAGATCAGAAACAGGTCATAGCTCGGCAGCCGCCGGCCGAAGACTTCGATGGCGCTCCGCATGCCGGGCGCGCGCGGACCGAGCAGATCCTCAGGACCCCAGATGTAGAGCGCGGCGTCGTTGAACACGAGCACCAGCGCGAAGGTGGCGAGCAACTGGAACAGTTCGGGCGCGCGGTAGATCCTCCGCAGCAGCACGATCTCGATCAGCGCGCCGATAACGCCGACGATGATGGCGGTGAGGACGATGCCGCCCCAGAAGCCGAACGCGCCGCCGATCTTGGTCGCCAGCGAATAGGCGATGTAGGTCCCCAACATATAAAGGGACCCGTGCGCGATATTGATGATGCGGGTGACGCCGAAGATCAGCGACAGGCCGACCGCGATGAAGAACAGGCCGGACGCGCTGGAGAGGCCGTTGAGCGCCTGGAAGAGGAGAGCGTTGAGGGTCATCTGAGAATTGCCGCGGGCTCTCTTACCCTCTCCCCTTGTGGGAGAGGGTGGCGAGTGAGCGAAGCGAACGAGCCGGGTGAGGGGTCAACATGCGACGTGAAACACCGCCCCCTCACCCGCCCTCGCTCGGCTTCGCCTCCGCTCGGGCACCCTCTCCCACAAGGGGAGAGGGGAAGTGAGTGTGCGGCCACGCCGTCAAATCCTCACATCAATTCGCTTCCGCCGGCCGCAGCTTCTTCACTTCGGCATCGCTCGGCAGCACGGACGCGCCGTCGACATACTTGAAGTCGACCATCGTGCCCTTGCCGTTCTCAAACGCGATCTTGCCCACGTAAGCGCCCATCGTCGCCTGATGATCGCTGGCGCGGTATTCGAACGGACCGAACGGGCTATCGACCTTGAGACCCTTGAAGGCTTCAACCAGCTTCTCGGTGTCGGTCGACTTGGCCTTGGCGATACCCGCCGCCATCGACTTGATGGTGGCGTAGCCGACGATCGAGCCGAGGCGCGGATAGTCGTTGTACTTTTTCTTGTACGCATCGACGAACGCCTTGTGCTCCGGCGTCGTGATCTTGTCCCAAGGATAGCCGGTGACGACCCAGCCGACCGGCGCTTCATCCTTGAGCGGATCGAGATATTCCGGCTCGCCCGACAAGAGGCTCACCACGGTGCGGTCCTTGAACACGCCGCGCGTATTGCCTTCGCGCACGAACTTGGCGAGGTCGCCGCCGAACAGCACGTTGAAGATCGCATCCGGCTTGGCATCATCGATCGCCTGCGCCACGGCACCGGCGTCGATCTTGCCGAGCGGCGGCGCCTGCTCGGTGACGAACTCGACGTCCGGCTGGGCCTTCTTCAACATGGCCTTGAAGTTTTCGGCGGCCGACTGGCCGTATTCGAAGTTCGGATAAACCAGCGCCCATTTCTTTTTCTTCGCCGCGATCGCGGCCGGCATCAGCATCGCCGTCTGCATGTAAGTCGTGGCGCGCAGGCGGTAGGTGTACTTGTTGCCGTTCTGCCAGGTGATCTTGTCGGTCAGCGGCTCGGCGGCGAGGAAGAACACCTTCTTCTGGCCGGCGAAGTTGGTCACCGCGAGACCGATGTGGGAGAGGAACGTGCCGGCGATGGCGACCACGCCTTCGCGCGTCACCAGCTCTTCGGCCACGCGCACGGCTTCGCCCGGATTGGCGCCGTCGTCGCGCATGACGATCTCGAGCTTCTTGCCGAGGACGCCGCCCTTGGCGTTCACTTCCTCAAGCGCCATCTCGAGACCCTTCTTGTACGGGTCGAGGAAGGCCGGCTGTGCCTTGTAGCTGTTGAGCTCGCCGATCTTGATCGTGTCCTGCGCCGAAGCGGGCGCTGCAATGCCGGCGGCGAGACTGCCGGCGAGTGCGAGAAAGAACATCTGACGCTTCATGACCAAACTCCCCTGCGTGGCGAGCCCATGCATGGCATGAGTCCGCGAGTTACCCCAGTCTAGAATGTTCCGTCGCCTCCGGCTGGCGAACTTGTTTGTACGCAAATAGTCCGACTGCACCCCCGAACTTGTCAAGCGAGACACCCCTTGCGGGGTGCCTCAATTGTGCGCGGTAAGAGCCGCGTTTTTAGCCGCGCGGCTTGTCGCGGAAGCGATCCATCAGCGGCTTGTCCTGACCGCCGTCGATTTCGATCATCGTACCGTTGACCATTTCCATCATCGGCGAGGCGAGCATCACCACCAGCGTCGCGACTTCCTCGACCTCGGCGATGCGGCCCATCGGGATCGATGCCGGCGCGAGCTTGTCGGCTTCCTCGCGCGGTATCTTCATATCGCGTGCCATGGCGTCGACGAGGCCCGCCCAGCGCTCGGTGCGCACCGGGCCCGGATTGACGGCGACGAACGAGATCTTGTCCTTGCCGTATTGGCCGGCCAGCGACAGCGTCAGGTTCTGACCAGCGGCGTTTGCCGCACCGGGGCAGATTTCCCAGTACGACGGCTTCACGCCGTCATTGCCGATGAGATTGACGACACGGCCGCCGCCCTGCGCGCGCATGATCGGCAGGACGTAACGCAGGCAGCGCACGTAGCCCATGAACTTGAGCTGCAGGCCCTTTTCCCAGTCGTCCTCGGTCAGATGCTCGATCACGCCGCCGGCAGCGGAGCCCGCGTTGTTGACCATGATGTCGATGCGGCCGAGTGCCTTGTGCGCTTCGGCGATGAACTTCTTGGCGTCGGCATCGCTGCGCAGATCAGCCGTGATTGGCACGATCTTGCGGCCGGTCGCCTTGGCGATCTCGGCGGCAGCGGCTTCAAGCGGCTCCTTGCGGCGCGCGCAGATCGCGACATCGACGCCTTCTTTGGCCAGCAGCAGAGCGATGCCCTTGCCGATGCCTTCGCTGCCGCCGGTCACCACCGCGGTCTTGCCTTTGAGCTTGAGATCCATGAGCTGCTCTCTCCGTTTGAACTGACTAATTTTGCTTCACAGCCGGCCGATGCGACATCCAGCGTCCGGCTTCGGACGCCGCGAATAACTCGGCCAGCGCGGCGTTGAACGCGGCCGGCTCCTCGCTGGTAATGGTGTGGCCCGAGCGCGGGATGACCAGGAGGCCTGCGGTCGGCACCGTACGCTTCAGGAAAACACTAGGGTCGAGGCACCAGTCGTCCTCGTCGCCGACGATAACCAAAAGCGGCGGTGAGAATTTCTTGAGCGACGCTTCCATTTCCCAAAGCATCGGCCGCTTCGCTTGGAGTTCGCGCATGGTCAGCGCGTGGCCTACCGGCGAATGCTCCGCGAGCATCTTGGCGAACTCGGCGAAGCCGCGCGGGTCCTTGTTCTTGTGTGTCTGGCGCGTGGCGCCGTCGGCATAGCGCGCCGCGGCAGTGGGGAAATCGACCGTCTCGAACATCTTCGCCGTCTCGCGCGAGGCGGCGCGGCCCTGCTCGACGAATGCCGGATCGGGGCTCGAGCCGTAGCCGCAGCTTGCCGCCGTCACCGACAGGCAGCGGTCCGGGTAATGGATGCCGACATGCAGCGCGGTCGAGGCGCCCATGGAGTGGCCGACGATGTGGGCCTTGTCGATGTTCAACGCGTCCATCAGCGCGATCACGTCGTCGCGGGCGATGTCCTGGCCATATTTAGCGCCGTCGGTCGGTACATCGGATGGCGGATAGCCACGCTGCGAGAAAGTGACGCAGCGGTGGGCGCGCGAGAAGAACCGCATCTGCGGCTCCCAGGTACGCCAATCGCCGGCGTACTCGTGCACAAAAACGATCGGCGTCCCCTGCCCGGCCTCTTCATAATAGAGGCGTGTGCCGTCGCCCGCGCTGATATGCGGCATTTTCATCCCCTGCTTCCGGCATATAATTGTTTGCACACAAATGAACTGGAGTAAAGTCTGTCACCGCCGTCGAGGCCCACGAATTCCCGCCGCGCGTGCACAAGACGTGCCGGCATCCTCAAAGAGCGATTGCGCATTGTCCGGCAACAAGGCCCAATGCCCGCCGGACGGAATGAAGAGGTCGTGGCATTCAATGACCACGCCCTGCGAAACACGGGGGAGCTAACGATGATCACACTATCTCGCCGCGGCTTGGCAGCATTGCTTGCAGTCGCTGTACTCGGCTGCACCGCCATCGCCGGCGCCGCACGGGCGCAGGACAAGCCGACGATCAAAGTGTCGAGCCTGACGCTTCCCGTGTTCAACCCGCTCGTCTGGAACGTGATGAAGGCGCGCGGCTTCGACGCCAAACACGGCTTCAATCTCGAGATCAAAGCCTACCCCTCGATTTCGGCCTTCTACGCGGCCTTCGCCACCGGCGAGACCGACGCGCTGATCGGCGGGCCGACCATCTTCCAGAAGCTGTACCAGGAAGGCGTGCCGCTGCGCATCATCGGCACCGGTTTCACGCTCGCCGACCTCGTGATCTTCGCCAAGGACCCGGCGATCAAGTCGTTCGCCGACCTCAAGGGCAAGCAGCTCGCCGCCGACATGGGCGGCTCGCAATTCCAGGTGATCAAGATCTACGCCAATGCCAAGGGCTTGGACCTCGGCAAGGACATTACCGTCATCAACGCCAACTTCGCGGTGGCGCGCGCGCAGCTCGAGGCCGGCCGCGTCGACGCGGCGGTGGTGATCGAGCCGCTCGCCAGCATCATCATCAAGCAGAACCCGGACTGGAAGGTGATCTTCAACGGCGCCGAAGGCTGGAAGGAGATCACGGGCGAAGCAGGCTGGGAGATCGTGCCGGCCATGCGCGCCGATGCGATCGCCAAGAACCCCAAGGCGCCGCAGATGCTGCTCGCGGCCTTGCAGGACACCGCCGCGGTGTTCGAGAAGGAAACCGCCGCCGCCGACAAGATCGCCAACGAGACGCTGAAGCTGCCGCCCGGCATCCTCACCGCCGCGGTGGAGAGCAAGCGGCTGCAGATGATCGTGAAGCCTGCCTGGGAGCCGGCGACCAAGAAGTCGATCACCGACATGATGGAGCGCGCGGTGAAGGCCGGCTTCTACGAGAAGATGCCCGACGACAAGATCATCTACGCCCCGTAATCGCAGTACCTCATGAGCATTTCGCATGAGGAGCACGCAAAGTCTGTCCCGGTCCTGAGCTTCCCGCGGCAGACTTTCGTCTCCCTTTTCGTCTTCGCACTCGTCTGGGAAGCGCTGTCCTATCTGGCGCCGACCTTGGGGATTCCGCCGTTCGCCATCCCGAGCTGGGTGCGGATCGCCAAAAGCATCGCATCCATCACGCCGATCGACGTGGTGGTGACGCTGGCGCGCGTCGTCGGGGCGCTGATCGTCTCCTTCGTGCTTGGCCTTGCGCTGGCGATGGCCATGTATCGCTCGCAGGCGTTCGACAAGTATCTGCACCCGATGATCCGCATTCTGATGGCCGTGCCGGTCGTCTCCTGGATCTTGTTCGCGGTTTTGTGGTTTCCGGGGGTCGAATTCCGCATCGGCTTCGTGCTGGTGGTGGTCTGCGGGCCGGTGTTCCTGGTCGACACGCTGGACGCCATGCGCAGCGTGCCGCGCGAGCTGCGCCAGATGATGCGGTCTTTCCGGCCGACGACCATGATGTTCTTCTTGAAGTTGATGCTGCCGGCGATCGTCCCCACCATCTTCACGAGCTGGAAGGTGAACATCAGTCTCGCCATCCGCGTCGTCACCATCGCCGAACTCGTCGGCGCGGTGACCGGCATCGGCCATCAGCTCTCGGTGGCGCAGGAGTTGTTCTCCGTTGCCGACGTCTTTGCCTGGACCATCGTGCTGGTCGCCCTGCTCTTCCTGCTCGAAGCGCTAGTCGCCCGCGTCGAGCACCGTCTGCTGCGGTGGCGCGCATGAATGGACCTCCGACCATTGAAGTGCGCGGCCTGCGCAAGGTCTTCCGGCAGGCCACCACCGGCCAGTCGGTCATTGCCATCGACCGGCTCGACCTCACCATCCAGCCGAAAGAAGTCATCGCCATCGTCGGTCAGACCGGCTGCGGCAAGTCGACCTTCTTCGATATGATGATCGGGCTGGAGGCGCCGACCGAAGGCTCGATCCATATCGGCGACAAGAGCCCGTTCGGCGATTTCGACTACTTCCGTGGCAAGATGGCCACCGTGTTCCAGCAGGACCGGCTGCTGCCGTGGCGTTCAGCGCTCGACAACGCCAAGCTGCCGCTCGAATTGATGGGCCGTCCCGAGGACGAACAGCGCGAGCGTGCGCTGAGCTGGCTCAACAAGCTGGGTCTCGGCAACTTCACAAATGCCTACCCGCACGAACTGTCCGGCGGCATGCGCCAGCGCGTCGCGATTGCGCGCGCCTTCGCGGTGCAGCCGGAGATCCTGCTCGCCGACGAGGCCTTCGGCCATCTCGACGAGGTGACGGCGGCGGAATTACGCGACACCTTCCTCAAGCTCGCGCGCGAGAGCGGCGCCACCGCGATCCTGATCACGCACCAGCTCGAGGAAGCGATCGCCGTCGGCGACCGCATCGCCGTGTTCGGCAAGTCGGCGAAACTGCTCGCCGACATCCACGTGAAGCAGTGGTCGAAAGAACGCTACGGCGAGTTGCGCGAGGCAATCCAGGCGACGCTGCAGAGCCAGCAGGCGGATGCAAGGTTGGTGCAATCGTAGCGTCATTCCGGATTTGCGCGCGGCGCACGCGGCCCCCGGAATGACCGGATCACCGCGGCTTCAGAATCCCCTTCGCGGCGTCGCCAACGGCTTCAATCTTATCATCCGTGTCGAGGAAGCAGACGATGCGGCATGGGCAGCCTTCCAGGCCTTCGTAACGCCATGGGAAAGCACCGATCACGCAACGCTTGTTGAGCATCAGTTCGATGTCGCCACCGATGTTCTCAGCATGCAGCAGGCCTTCCTGGAAGGCCCAGTTGTGGAACGGAAACACGTCGGCCGAGACTTTGCGCCCGGAGCGCTTGTGCGTGTATTCGAACGAACCGAAGAACTCGCCGGGCGTCTTGCCATGCTTCTTGGTGAACTCCTCGGCGAGATCGGGCCGCATGTAGCGGATCGAGGTGTTCATGGCATGGTCGCAGGAACCCGTGTCCATGCCCCACCACTTGATCTTCTTCTTCAGCATCCAGGCGAGCGTCTCGAGGCTCGGGCCCGGGTGGTAGCAGAAGTAGCGCACCAGATCCTGCTGCGACTGACCCTCGTAATGCTTATGCCAGCCGGTGTGCAGGATGAGGATGTCGCCCTCGCGAATGTCCGCGCCTGACGACTCGATGATCTCCGGCGTGATCACCGCCCAGTCGTGCATGTGCTTGGAGATGTCGACCACCACGCCGCGATTGACGAGATAGTCCATCGGCAGATGCGCCATGTCGCCGGTCGGATTGTCGGTCGCGTGCATCGCGCCGTCGAAATGCGTGCCGACATGCAATGCCGTGTCGATGCGCTGCGCAACGATCCGCACCGTCTGCAGATTCTGCGCGTAATACATCTTGTTCCCGGCGTAGCCCACCCACCCCGGGGTGTGGACGTTCATCACATGCGTCAAGTCGACGATCTTCATAACGTATTCCTGGTCGTTAGTTCCGGCGGGCGCAGTCGATCACAACAGGCCGCGCAACGCCAGATGCACGCCGAGCGCGAGCAGGCTGAGGAAGAAGAATATACGGAAGGTCTCGGGCCGTACCTTGCGGCGCACGATCTGACCGAGCCACATGCCCGCCGGCGCCACGACAAGCGCCACCAGCGAGGCGCCGGCGAGCGACATGCGCATCTCGCCCGCATACAACAGCGCGGCCGCGAGCGTGACGGTCGACACGGTGAAGGAAAGGCCGAGCGCCTGCACCAGCCTGTCGCGCTCGAATTTCAACGCGTGGATATAGGGCACACCCGGCAGCGCAAACACGCCGGTCGCAACTGTGATGGCGCCGGTGGCCACGCCGACGATCAGACCGATCCAGCTTTCCGCGCGCGGCGGCACCGAGAAATGCACGTTGAACAGGCCGAATACGGCGTATGCGGCCAGCGCGATACCGAGCCACATCGAGGCGCCGCGGCCGTCGGTGTGCGCGAGCCAGAGCGCACCGATGAGCGTGCCAACACAAATTCCGAGCAGCAGCGACCACATCCGCCGCGCCAAGGCCAGCACGCTGCCGCCGCTCCACGCCTGCCACACATTGGTGACAAGCGACGGCACCACCAGGATGGCCGCGGCCTGCGCGGGCGGCATCAGCAGACCGAGCAAGCCGACCGCGACCGTAGGGAGACCGAGGCCGATCACCCCTTTCACAATTCCTGCGAGAAAAAAGGCGGCCGCGACGGCCGCCAATATCACCAACGAATCCAACGTCGAACCCTTTTTGGCATCCAGCGTGACCTTGGAGGATACCGCCGCGTATCACAATGCCGAATACGGCAAGGCTGAGTCTAAGTTTTGCGAAGTCAGAGCTTCGCCGTTCAGTGCTCCAAATTTTCGGTGACCGTGGCGAGCAACTTCCGAAGCAACACGATTTCGGCCTCGCTCATACCCCGCGTGGCGCGCCGGTTGATCATGGCCGCGTAAGGCAGAAGCTCCGCCTTAAGGCGCCGGCCGCGCGCCGTGAGCCTGATGTTTATCTTGCGCCTGTCGTCCGCATTGCGGGTGCGCAGGATCAGACCGCCGCGTTCCATCCCTGCCAATACGCCGGTCAGCGAGGCCTTCTCGACGCGCATGCGCTCGGCAAGTTCGACCTGCGTTAGACCTTCGGTAACCCATAAAATCCGCAGCACCGACCATTGCGCGGTGAGAATGCCATGCTGCGCAAGTTCGCGCTCCAGCGCCTTGACGAAAGCACGATGGGCATAGCGCGCGAGATAACCGAGACTCTGAGTCTCGTGCTGGTCCGGACCGGACGTGTCGTCCTGCACCGCCGGTTGGCGCGGCCCCGTGACGTTCATCGGCATCTTGCGTTTCCGCGATTGACCCGATTCGTATGAAACCATACGATTTTGCGCTGCGCGAAGCCACGGGTACAATCGGGGCCGTCGCTTCGCAACGGCGAAACCTTCGTCGCGGCGGGCGGACGCCCACGGCATGACGCCACGTACGCCGCAGTGTATAAGCACGTCGACTGTGCCCGATCGGGCGCCAAAATCGAATATGCCGGCTCAAGCCGGTCGGAGGAGTGACCCATGGACGAGAGAACGCGCGACCCCCTGCAGATCCGCGCCGAGGACATCAACCCGCGCTACAATTGGGGCCGCGCGCTGCCGGCGCTTGGCACCATGGGCGTCGACTTCGAAGAGCGTGTGGACTATCGGCGCATGCACCGCTATCGCCTCGGCCGCATCAAGCAGGCCCTGGAGGCATCCGAGTGCGGCGCGATGTTGGTCTTCGACGTCAACAACATCCGTTACATCACCTCCACCAAGATCGGCGAATGGGAGCGCGATAAGATTTCGCGCTGGGCGCTGCTGACGCGCAACGGCGATCCGATCCTCTGGGACTTCGGCTCGGCCGCCGTCCATCACAGGCTCTATTCACCTTGGCTCAAGCCGGAGAACTGCAAGGCCGGCGTGCTCGGCCTGCGCGGCACCATCGCGCCGTCGTTCGGGCTGATGGAGAAGCACGCCAAGGAGATCTTCTCGCTGCTCAAGGAAGCGGGCGTCGAGAAAATGCCGGTCGGTATCGACATCGTCGAGCCGGCCATGATGTTCGAATTACAGAAAGCGGGTCTCAAGATCGTTGACGGCCAGCAGATCATGCTGGAAGCACGCGAGATCAAGTCGGCTGACGAGATCGCGCTGTTGAACCGCGCCGCCGCCATGGTCGACGGCGCCTACGATCTGATCAACGAGAAGTTGCGGCCAGGCGTGCGCGAAAATGACATCGTCGCCATGGTCAACGAGTTCCTCTACCGCCACGGCTCCGATGACGTGGAGGCGGTGAACGCCATCTCCGGCGAGCGCTGCAATCCGCATCCGCACAACTTCACCGACCGCATGATCCGCCCCGGCGACCAGGCTTTCTTCGACATCCTACAGTCGTTCATGGGCTATCGCACCTGCTACTATCGAACCTTCAACGTCGGCCGTGCCACGCCGGCGCAGCACGATGCCTACAAGAAGGCACGCGAGTGGATCGACGGCGCGATCGAGCGCATCAAGCCGGGCGTGACCACCGCGCATATCTGCGAAGTGTTCCCGAAAGCCGGTGAATTCGGCTTCCCGGACGAGATTTCGGCTTTCGGCCTGCAGTTCGCGCACGGCCTCGGCCTGGCGCTGCACGAACGGCCGATCATCTCGCGCGTGATCTCGATGGATCATCCGACCGAGATCAAGGAAGGCATGGTGTTCGCCATCGAAACCTATTGCCCGGCGACCGACGGGTTCTCCGCCGCGCGCATCGAGGAAGAGGTCGTGGTCACCGACAAGGGCTGCCGCCTGATCTCGCTCTTCCCTGCCGAAGAGCTGCCGATCGCGAACAGGTATTGACGCGTAACGAACGGGGCGCGCGGGATCGCGCGCGCCCCTGCAGCAATCACTCACATGATTCCTAATACTCCCCGCTACGTCTCGCCGAAGGAACGCGCGGAAAACCGCGCTCGCTGGATCAGGTTCGGCTACTGGGTCGCCGTGGCGATCCCAGCCGCCGTTGCGGTGATGATGTTCGGCTATAGCGACCAGGCCCCTGGCTGGTTGCGTAGTCTGACCGTCGCCCTCGACGGCACCTTTGGCTTTCCGGTGCTTTGGCTGATCCAGAAGATCGCAGCCTGACCAATTCACCGCAGGGCAGGCCTGCACGGCCGCGGTGGCAAAATTGCCATCCAGAGGTTATGTCTCCGCTGCCGGAGAAACCTCGATGAATGATCTGCCCTTCAGCCCCTCTAAGCCTGCAACCACGAAGCCCGCCGCTGGACAGCCGCCGAAAGGCGCCGGCGAGGCCATGTGGCGCGGCTTCCGCGGCAAGTGCCCGGCCTGCGGTGAGGGCAAAATGTTCCGCAAGTTCCTCAAGGTCGCAGACAATTGCCCCAACTGCGGCGAGGAACTTTATCACCACCGCGCGGACGACTTCCCAGCCTACCTGGTGATTGTGATCGTCGGTCACATCCTGGTGCCGATCGTGCTCGCGGTGGAAACCGACATTGCACCGCCAATATGGGTCGGCATGACGCTCTGGCCGGTGGTCGCGCTGGCCATGACGCTCGGCCTGCTGCAGCCGGTGAAGGGCGCCGTAGTGGCGATCCAGTGGTTCATCGGCATGCACGGCTTCGAAGAGTCGAAAGGCCGGAGGCTACCGGTGCCCGCTTCGCAGCCGGCTGCCATACCGCGCTAAGCGGCTGTGCGCACCCGCGCGACGAAGTCATGCGCCTCGTCCTGTAACGCCGCCGCCTGACGGTTGAGATCGGCGACCGCCGCCAAGATCTGTTGCGCGCCCGCGCGTGTGCGGCTGGCGAAATCGTTTACGCCGGCGATCGTAGAAGACACTTGGCGCGTGCGCACGGCGGCGCCCTCGACGCTCTCAGCAATCTTCTGCGTGGCTTCGCTCTGAAGCCGGATCGAGCCCGTGATCGAACGTGCGACCGCGTCGACTTGCGCGATCACGGTCGACATCGACTGGGTGGCACCGCGCACGCCATCGATGATCTGGCCCATCGAACCGGTACGATCCTGGATGTTGGCAAGCGCCTGCGTGGTGCGGCCGGCGAGCGTCTTGACCTCCTGCGCCACCACCGCGAAACCGCGGCCCGCGTCACCTGCGCGCGCTGCCTCGATGGTGGCGTTGAGCGCGAGCAGATTGGTCTGCCCGGCGATGGCGTTGATCATCGCCGCAACCTTCTCGATGTCGGAGACCGCGGGAGTGAGGCCGCCGGCGTGGGTCACCGCCACGTCAGCGCGGCGGGTCGCCTCCTCCACCACGCTGGCGGAATTGCGCAGCTGGGCCTCGATGTCGTGCATCGCCATCGAGAGTTCATCGATCGCCTGGGACACGGTGCTCGCGACCGCCGTGGTCTCGTCCGCCACCACCGCGGCAGTGCGCGCGTGGTCCCCGGACTCCTCCGCTACCTCGCTCATCGAACGGGCCGACTGATCGAGCGCCGCGGCCGACCGCGCCAGCGCCTCAGCGACGTTCAGTATCTTGCTCTCGAAGCTTAACGCAAATTGCTCGAGTGCCGCGCGCTTTTCGCTTGCGGCAAGTTCGCGCGCACGCTTGCGGGCTTCCTGCGCCTCCTGCAAGGCGATGCCGTTGTCGCGGAACACCAGCACGGCGCGCGCCATGGTACCAACCTCGTCGCTGCGCTTGAGGCCTTCGATCGGCGCGTCAAAGCGGCCCGCGGCGATCTCATGCATCACGTTTGCGAGCCGCCGCAGCGGGCGCGCGACGGTGCGGTGCGCGAGGAGCATCGCCAACAACACGGTGATGAGCGTGCCGCCGATCAGCACGGCCTGGATGAGTCTGTAGGTCCAGGCCTTGTTCTCCTCGGCGTCGCTCATCGCGGCACGGGTCTGGCCACCGAGAATATTGATGAGGCGGTTCATGTTCGTCGCGGCATCGACTAGCGCCGGATCGAACTTGAATTCGAGCAGCGCGCGGGCGCGCTCGCGATCGCCGGCCACGACGAGATCGTAGACGTTGTCGGCGATTGATTTGACCAGCTCGAGCCGCTCGGCCATGCGGCGCACATCGCCGGCGCGATCTGGCAGATAGCCGGCGACGCTGGCCAGCCATGCCTTGGCCGCGGCATATTGTCCGGCGCGCTCGTCATTGGCCTCGCGCACCGTCTCGACGTCGCTCGCGCCGGCCATTTTGTAGGTCGACAGACCGATCTGCGCGACTGCGATCTTGGCTTCGGTGAGGACGAGACGGGCGGGCTCGACCTTCTGCGTCACCACCGCATTGACCTTATCGATCTCATGCAGGGCGCGCAGGCAGAACCAATTCGCCAAGCCCGACAGGACGCCGAGTGCGGCAATAAGGACAAAGGCCTTGGCGGCCATTTTGAGCCGAAATCGGGGAAGCGATGGCATGGACGCCGTGGGAATAGAACTCGTTGTGCACTGCACAGCTAAGCTCAAGTTCTTGGGAATTGATTAAGGACGCCGTCGTGGATCGTTAAAAGAACCGTCACAAAACAGATTCGAAATGTAAAAACTCTAGCGCAACAACTCACGCGTGAGTTGAATGCCTGCTTGTGTCAGGCGCGGCGCGCGATCACCTCGCGCAAATGCGGGAAGCGCTCCGACAGTAACGAGCCATGGTAATAGGTTGGTTGGTAAGCTGACTGCGCGCGGATATTGTCGAACCAGGTGACGATGCGCGGCAGGTGCTGCCAATCGGGCATGCCGAGATCATGCATGCGCACCAGCGCTGGCATCACCGCAATGTCGGCGAGGCTGATGTCTTTGCCGAGGAGCCAGGGGCCGCCGCTCTTCTCGATTTCGGCATCCATCCGTTCGTAGGACCGGCGCAGCCGCGCCAGCGCGGCATCCATCTCATGCTGCGGGAATCCGGTCTGGCCCATGGTCATCATGAATTCGCGGCGGATCGGCTTCGACTCCGCCATGGCGACAAAATCCTCCCGGCTCATCTTCTGAAAGCTCGGCAGGAACGCGAGATTGAAGGTCGGCACGCGCACGGCCGCCGCCGGCATTTCATCGATGAAATGCATTAGCGTACGCATGCGGGCGCGCGCGACCGGGTCCTCCGGGGTGAAGCTTTGTTGCGGCTCAACCTCATCGAGATATTCGGTGATCACCGTCGAATCGATGACAATCGAACCGTCGTGGTCGAGGGTGGGCACTACGCCGTTCGGATTCAATTTGAGATAATCCGGCTTGAGCTGATCACCTTCCAGGAGATTAAGCTTCACCTCGGCAAAGGGCAGGCCCTTGGCGTTGAGTACGAAACGCACGCGCTGGCTGCAAGTCGATTGCGGCGCGTTGTAAAGCGTAAAGGTCATTGGCGTTTCCCGTTCGACGTGGCGGGCGAAATACTGCGTTGGTCAGGCCCTGGAATCCAGACCCAAATTTACGGGTAATTTACTTGTGGTGGGCGGCAGCCAGGCGCTTGATGGATTTGTGCGCAGCCGCCGTTGCGCTGATCCAAGCAAAAATGGCGGCGTGAATCCTCCACCTTGCACATGGGCCCCGAAAGGGGCCCTTCTTTTTAGGTGCGCGCACCGTTGCCCACTCCGATTCGGCAAAAATGTGGATATTCCCGCCCATGCAAAAAATATCTCCTGGTAGCGGCCGGAATAGCAGAGAACGCGCGGCATTTGTCAGACACTGACAAACGCACACCTGGAGGATTTGCATGCGTAAACTTCTCGTCTCCGCCATCGCCGTTGCCACGCTGGCCCTGGCAGGCGCGGCCTTCGCGCAAATGGCGCCGACCAAGACCGGCGACAGCGCCAAGGGCAAAGTGCTCACCGACGCCAAAGGCATGACGCTCTACACGTTCGACAAGGACGCCGGCGGCAAATCGGCCTGCAACGGCCCCTGCGCCACCAACTGGCCACCGCTGATGGCTGCCGCCGACGCCAAGCCGGCGGCGAGCTACACGATCGTGGCGCGCGACGACGGCGGCAAGCAGTGGGCCTACAAAGGCAAGCCGCTCTACACCTGGAAGAACGACAAGAAACCGGGCGATATCACCGGCGACGGCTTCCTCAACAACAGCTGGCACATCGCGCAGCCGTAATACGCGACGCACGGGCGCGGGGCGTGTACACTGGCAAGATGTACCCGCCTTCGCGCATCGTGTGCCTGACTGAGGAAACCGTCGAGACGCTCTATCTGCTCGGCGAAGATCATCGCATAGTCGGCGTCTCCGGCTATGCGGTACGTCCGACGCGCGTGCGCAAGGAGAAGCCGCGCGTCGCGGCTTTCATTTCTGCCGATGTGCCGAAGATCCTGGCGCTCAGGCCCGATCTCGTCCTCACCTTCTCTGACCTGCAGGCCGATATCGCCGCTGAATTGATCCGCGCCAATGTCGCGGTCCATGCCTTCAACCAGCGCGACCTCGCCGGCATCCTGGCGATGATCCGCACGGTCGGCGCGCTCATCGGCTGCGTCGATAGGGCGGACGCACTGGCGGCGCAGTTGGCCGCGCGGGTCGAGGTCGCGCGCGCCGTCGCCGCCAAGCTGCCGCGACGCCCGCGCATCTATTTCGAGGAATGGGACGAGCCAATGATTTCCGGCATCGGCTGGGTCTCGGAACTGATCGAGGCCGCCGGCGGCATCGACGTCTTTCCTGAGCTGAGCCGGCATAAGAGCGCCAAGGACCGCATCGTCGCCTATGATGCCGTGATCGCCGCCAAGCCCGATATCATCGTCGGCTCCTGGTGCGGCAAGAAGTTCGTGCCCGCAAAGGTCGCGGCACGGCCGTGTTTCGATGCCGTGCCGGCTGTGGCCTCCGGCTGGCTGCGCGAAATCAAATCGACGGTCATCCTCCAGCCCGGACCGGCGGCGCTCACCGACGGCTTGGATGCCATGCGCACGATCATCGCCGAATGGGTTGAAAAGACAGGTTTCAGGCCACAATAATGGACAAGGGTAGCTGGTGAATCCCCTGCCCAACCGTGCTATCGTCCGGCCGACCCTGACATAAGGACTCAATTTCGATGCAGCCGAACACCGCCCGCAGCGACCTCCGCCTGGATCTGGCGCTGATCGCCTTCCTGATCGCGCTCGACGTAGCCGCCCGCCTGCTGCCGCACGCGCCGGGCTTCCTGCCGGTCGCCGCCTCGGGCCTGTTTGCGGCGCGCATGCTGCGAATGCCGGTCCTTTCGGTGATCGTGCCGGTCGCCGCCATGGCGCTCACCGGGTGGGCGTTAGGGGCCGACGACTGGCGCATCTCGCTGATCGTCTATGCCGCGATCGCGGTGCCGGCGCTGCTCGGCATCGCCTCACGCCGCTGGCAAGGCGCGCTGCCGGTAGTGGCCGCCATGCTCACCGGCTCGCTGATGTTCTTCGCGCTGTCGAATTTCGCGGTCTGGGCCTTCAGCGGCATGTATCCGCTGACCACGGCCGGCCTCGTTCAGTGCTACGTCGCGGCGCTGCCGTTCCTGGACAAGACCGTGCTCGGCGACCTGATTTGGACTGGCGTGCTGTTCGGCGGTGCTTGGCTGGTGCAGCACGGCCCGTCGCTGCTGGCCAAGCGGGCGCACTAACCGACTGACTTCCGTAGACGGTCCACGACCGACTTTAAGCGCCCGCCCCATGTGGCGGGCGCTTCCGGTTCGTCGAGCCGCAAGCCCACCGTGGCGACTTTGCCGCCTTCGACCTTGTGGGCGAGCAGCGCGATCGGGCCGAGCACGACAATGTCGCCGGCCTTGGCCGCGCGGCCGAGATATTCGGTGAAATAATCCGCGAGCGACACCTCGACGTGGTCGCCGGCGACTTGCAGGCCGTAGATGTCAGCGAGTGCGCCCAACGTTGCGGTGCCAGGCACGAAGAAGTCGCCGAGCAGTGCAGGGTCGGGTTTCGACGGCGGCGGCATTTCGACGAAGAAATGGTCGAGCGACGCCGCCTTTTCCGGCGGCGCCAACAGGTAGACATAATCGCCCTCGCGCACCGGCGCGGCCTCCGAAGGAGTAAGGATTTCCTCATTACGGATGACGAGCGTCGGTCGCGCCCAGTTCGGGATCAAACCGCGACGCAGAAACGGGCTGTTTGGCGGCACCGGATAGCCGACGATCTCGCGCGCGAGTTGGCCGGGCAGGTCGAGCTCCACGCGCTTAGGCAGAGGTTCGGCACGGGTGAACAGGATGCCGAGCTTGCGAGCCGAGAGCGCGACAGTCCAGCCCTGGACCAGCAGCGACAACAGTACCACCACGAAGGCGACGTCGAAGAAAAGATAAGCGGCCGGCATGCCGACCAACATGGGGATGGAGGCGAGAAAGATCGCCACCGCGCCGCGCAGGCCCACCCAGGAGATGAACATTTTCTCCCGCCACTGGAAGCGGAATGGCGCAAGACAGAAGAACACGGCAACCGGCCGTGCCACCAGCATCAACACGACGGCGATCACGATGGCGCCGATGAAGCTATCGACGAGCCGGTGCGGCCAGGCGAGCAAGCCTAGCAGCACGAACATCACGATCTGCGCCAGCCAAGTGATGGCGTCGAGAAACACGACGACCGAGTTGTGCGCGCGCGTGCGCTGGTTACCGACCACAAGGCCGGCAAGGTAGACCGCGAGATAGCCGGACGAATGCAGCGCATTGGCAAAGGCAAACACGACAAGCGCAGAAACCGCCACGAACGGCGCGTGCAGGCCCTGCGCCAGATTGAGGCGGTTGAGCACCCAGGTGATCACCTGTCCGCCGGCAAAGCCGATGATGCAGCCAAGCACGGCGTCGCGCATGAGCGTCATCGCCGCCTTCGACCAGCTCTGGTCGCCGACCATCAACATCTCGACCAGGAGGAGAGCGAGGAACACCGCGAAAGGATCGTTGGTGCCGGATTCGACTTCTAGCACCGCACGCACGCGCGGGCGCAGGCGCAGACCCCGCGCGTTGATCAGGAAGAACACCGCGGCCGCGTCGGTCGAGGCCACCACCGCGCCCATCAGCAGCGCCTGGGTCCAACCGATGCCGAGCACGAATTTGGCGACCGGGGCCAGCACCAGCGTGGTGATCAGCACGCCGATGGTCGCCAACATCACCGATGGTGCCAGCACGTTGCGGAAGGTGTTGAAGCGGGTGCGCAGGCCGCCGTCGAACAGGATCAGCGCCAGGGCGATGGACCCGACGGTATAGGCGGCGCCGACGTCGTTGAACTTGAGCCCGCCGGGACCACCCTCCCCCGCCAGCATGCCAACGAGCAAGAATACCAGCAGCAAGGGCGCGCCAAATCGCAGCGCGATCAGGCTCGACAGGATGCCTGCCAGCACGAGCAGGCTGCCGAGCAGAATGGCGATGCTGACACTGTCGAGTGCGGCCACGTGTTACGAATCCTCCTGCCGCTATAGGAAGGATTCAGAGGCCAGAGGGCAACGAAAACATTGCCGCGGGCAGTCAATCAATAATCAAATCCGGATCGATGTGGCCAAGGCTGGGTCCCCGCTTCCGCGGGGGTGAGCGAAGGAAAGGCTTTGCCTCATTTTCCGCTCATTCCTGCAGAGATGGGGACCCGGTTCTTTTCTACGGAATGTGTGTCCGCTGGAATGACAGCGTACTAAAAGTTCACCTTATCGCCGCCCTTGAGCTCAAGGATCTCGCGCGCCTCGTCGGGCGAGGCGACGTCTAGGCCGAGACCTTCGATGATCTTGCGCACCTTGGTGACTTGCTGCGCGTTGGACTCGGCAAGTTGACCGGCCCCGAGCCAGAGCGAGTCTTCGAGACCGACGCGGACGTTGCCGCCCATGGCGGCCGCAATCGCCGCGACCTTCATCTGGTTGGCGCCGGCGCCCAGCACCGACCAGTGATAGTTGTCGCCGAGCAGCCGGTCGGCGGTGCGCTTCATCATCATCACATCTTCCGGATGCCCGCCGATGCCACCGAGAATACCGAACACCGACTGCACGAAGATCGGCGGCTTGATCAGGCCGCGGTCGAGGAAGTGGCGCAGCGTGTAGAGATGGCCGATGTCGTAGCACTCGACTTCGAAGCGGGTGCCGTTCTCAGCGCAGGTGGTGAGGATGTATTCGATGTCGGCGAAGGTGTTCTTGAACATGCCCTTGCGCGACCCTTCGAGATATGGCTCTTCCCAGTCGTATTTGAACTTGCCCTTGTAGCGCGGGATCATCGGGAAAAGAGCGAAGTTCATCGTACCCATGTTGAGCGAGGCGACTTCCGGCTTGAAGGTTGCGGCCGGGCGCACGCGTTCTTCCACCATCATCGTCGGCGAGCCGCCGGTCGTGATGTTCACCACAACATTCGAGCGCTGCTTGATTACCTTGAGAAAGGGTGCGAAGGCCTCCGGCGACTGGTCCGGGCGGCCGTCCTGCGGGTTCCGCGCATGCAAGTGCACGACGGCGGCGCCGGCTTCCGCTGCGCCGATAGCGGCATCGGCGATCTCCTGCGCGGTGATCGGTAGATGCGGCGACATCGAAGGTGTGTGGATCGAGCCGGTGACGGCACAGGTGATGATGACTTTGCGTGGCTTCGCCATGAGCTGTTCATCCCGTAAATAGCAGTGTTCTGGATTGTGAATTGGACGCGGGCGGCGATCCTAGAGTATCAGCCCGCTTGAAGTCACCTGCCGGCGCAGCCCTTGCGGCCTTTGTTCCGTTATGCGGTACGCTTTTTTCGTCATACGCCAGGACATCGCTTTGCACGACCAGACTCAGCCCGTGGCCGCAAAATCGTCCGCCGTCCTGATCGGTGCCTCGTGTGGCATTCTCGCAGCGCTCGGCTGGGCGGCGGGCTTCGTCACCGCCAAGCACGGCGTGGCCATTGGCTTTTCGCCCGCCGACCTGGCGTTTCATCGCTATGTCTGGACCGGCCTGCTGCTGATGCCTCTGGCGTTTTGGGGCGGCGTCATCAGGCTTGGCGGCATCGGCTGGGGACGCAGCTTCGCCCTGACATTCCTGGCAGGCCCGACACAGGCGCTGCTCGCTTACACCGGCTTCACCTTGGTCCCCCTCGGTCATGGTACGACAATCCAGCCGGCCTGCGCCGCGCTGTTCGGCCTCTTGGCCGCGACCATGGTGCTCGGCGAAAAGCTCACGTCCTCGCGTCTCATCGGCGCTGTGGCGATCGTCGGCGGCCTGGTCGTGTTCGGCGCCGAATCGCTGACGACCATCGGCACGCATGGCCTCGGCGGCGACCTCCTGTTCGCGACGGCGGGACTGTTCTGGGCCGCTTTCGGCACCCTGCTGCGGCAATGGCGCGTCGCCGGCACCCGCGCGGCGATCGTGATTGGCGCGCTGTCGGTGATGGTCTACGCGCCGCTGTTCGCCGTCTTCGTCGGCTTCGACAACATCCTGCGTATGAGCTTGACCGAGAACCTGCTCCAGATCGTCGTCCAGGGGCTCGTCTCCGGTGCCTTGCCGATCTATCTGTTCGCCCATTCGGTGACTCTGCTGGGCGCCGGCCGGGCATCGGTCTTTCCCGCGCTGGTACCGGTGTTCTCCTTGGTCGTTGGTTTCCTCGCCCTCGGCGTGGTGCCGAGTTGGCCGCAACTCGTGGGCTTGGTGATCGTCGTGGTCGGGTTCAGGCTGACGTTGAAGTAGCCATCATTCCGGCCCTGCGTATTTGCCGGCCGTCTGCGGGAACATGTTCTTGACGATCTTCATCTTCGATATATCCACCGTCGCGTCCATGTGCAGGAAAATGACGGCGTCGCGCAGCACTTTCTCGATGCCGAAGTCCAACATGATGCCGTTGCCGCCGTGCAGTTCGACCGCATGCTGCGCCACCTTCATGATCTCTTCCGACGCGAACAGCTTGGCCATGTTGCACAAGGTCTCCGCCTCCGGCGCCTTGTCGTCGACCGCTTGCGCCGCGCGGCCCAAAAGCGCCCGCACCGCCTCGATGCGCGTTGCCATGTCGGCGAGCCTGAGCGCCACCGCCTGATGCTTGATCAGGATGCGGCCGCCTTGCACGTAATTCTGCACATATTCAGCCGTATCCTCAAAGGCGCGTACGCCGACGCCTAAGTTCTTCGCTGCCTGAATGATCTTGCCGGGCCGGAAATAGATGCCGGCCGAGCCGAGCGCGTCGTTCTCGACGAGCAGATGATCGTCCGGCACGAACATGTCCTCGAACACCATCTCGCCGTTGTTCATGAAGCGGCAGCCGAGCGTCTCGTTGCAGCGCGCCACCGTGAAGCCCTTGGTGTCGCGCGGCACCAGGAACGAGGACGTGCCTTGCAGCATCCCCACTTTGGGGTTGGTGTTGGCGTAAACGACATACAGACCTGCATCGTAGCCGTTGGAGATGAACTGCTTGCGGCCATTGATCACCCAGCCGCCATTCGTCTTCGCGGCCTTGGTCTGCATCGCCGCTTCCGGCACGTTGTAAGGCAGCCAGCGGTCCGACGCCCCGCGCGGCTCGGTCAGGCAGTGCGCCAGCAGGAATTGCGGGTCTTCGACCAAGCGCTTGAACCATTTCTCCTGCAGGTGGCGTGGCGCGAACCGACGCAGCAGCACCGCCACCTTCCAATTCTGCACCAGCTTGTCGGCGAGCCCCGAGTCGCCACGCGCGATCTCCTCCGCGATCATGGCGAAGGTCGCAACCTCGGAGGCTTTGTCGAGCTCAAGGCCGCCATATTCCTCCGGTACGCCGAGCGTGCGGATACCGATCTTCTCGGCCTCTTCTAGGATACGTGCCGGCAGACGGCCTTCCGGCTCCATCGACCATTCGCGCTGCCAGTTCTCGCGGATGAAAGGGATCACCACGCCATCGACGAAATCGCGGCAGCTCTGCCGCATCATGCGCTGTTCTTCGGACAAGCTCTGGTCGTACATGTGCATAACCTCCCCGCGGCCGGCTGCGTTCATGCGCGGGGCCGGTCCGAATTTGATATTGATCTGCTTCCCGGGCGAAGGCCATGGGGGGCTCGTTCAAGGGACGAAATATGGACGACGTCCAACAGATCGGCGGCACCATCGCCGACGCGCTGCATACGGTGGGGCGGGAACTGATCTCGCCTCGGCTGCTGCTGCAGTTCGCGCTGATCTTCATCGCCGGCGTGCTCGGGACCGTGGGCGCGAAGCTGCTGCGCAATCGGATCGATTTCGCAGCCCTGCTGGCGCGCTGGCCGGCCTTCCTGCACAAGTTTGCCGACCTGACGATCGCGAACCTCGGCACGATCCTGTTCGTGCTGGTGCTGGCATTCGAGCGCGCGCTGATGCTCGCCATCACCTGGCCTTCCGCCTCCTACTTGATCGGCGTCGCCGCGAGCCTCGCCACCGCCTGGGTGGTGATAGCGCTGGTCGCAGGCCTAATCCGCAACCAGTTCGTCTACCGGCTGGTGGCCGTCTCGGCCTGGGCCATCGCGGCGCTCAGCATCCTCGACCTGCTCAACCCCACAACAGAAGCGCTCGGCTCGATCGGCATCGTGTTCGGCGGCCTGCGCATCACCCCACTTCTGGTGATCAAGACCACCGTGCTCTTGATGCTCACCTTGTGGGTGACGAATGCGATCGGCGATTTCATCGACCGGCGGCTGAAGGCCTCGACCGATCTCACGCCCTCGATTCAGGTCTTGATGAGCAAGCTGGTCCGGCTGCTGCTCGTTGGCTTCGCCGTCGTAGTCGTGCTGTCGACTGTTGGCATCGATCTCTCGGCGCTCGCCTTCTTCACAGGCGCGATTGGCGTCGGCGTGGGCCTCGGCCTGCAGAAGATCGTGTCGAACCTCGTCAGTGGCATCATCCTACTCGCCGACAAGTCGATCAAGCCGGGCGACGTAATCTCGGTCGGCGACCATTTCGGCCGCGTCGGCAACATGGGCGCGCGCTACACCTCGGTCGATACGCGCGACGGCCGCGAATATCTGATCCCGAACGAGGACTTCATCACGCAACGGGTAGCGAACTGGACCTATTCGAGCGACCTGGTGCGGCTTTACGTGAAGTTCAACACGACCTACGACAGCGACCCGCGCAAGGCGATCGACGCGGCGGTGACGGCGGCATTGTCCATCGAGCGCATCCTGAAGAAGCCGGCACCGCAGTGCATGCTCACTGCCTTCGGCGCAACCTCGATCGAGTACGAGCTCTGGTTCTGGATCAGGGATCCGGCCGCGGGCGTCGCCAACGTGAAGAGCGAGGTGCTGCTGGCGCTATGGGACACGCTCGCCAGCGAAGGCGTGAACATTCCGAAGCCCGGCCCGGCGCGCGTGATCTACGAACTGGCACGCGAGGACGAGCCCGATGCACCCAAGGACCAAAGCGACGCGCCGCCACCGCCGCGATCGCCATTTCCTGGGTAAAAGCTAAGCGATCAGGTATTGGAATCGGGCTTCTGCAAGATCGGCTTGCTGCCCTTCTTCTTCCAGTCGCCCTGCTGCGCCAGCATCTGCCGCAGATAGCCGACGTTCGCTTCCGCCTCGCTCGGCGGAAGGTCGGCCGCAGCGATCTTCTCCGCTTCGCCGAAGCGGCCTTGCAGGCCGACGACGAGCGCCAGATTCTGCCGCACCTTCGGGCCGGCGCTCGGCTGGTTAACCGCGCGCCGCAAGGTCTCTTCCGCGCGCTTAAGATCTTTAATCAACACATAAGACAACGCGAGATTGGACAGGATAGACGGTTCGTCCGGCATGATCTTGAGCGCAGACGTGTAGTGCTTCTGCGCGTCGTCGTGGCGACCCATCTGATCGAGGACCGCGCCTTGCGCGTTGAGGATGCGCCAATCCGGATTGTCGGGCGTGTGTGCCCGGCTGAAGGCATTGAGCGCTTGTGCGTACTGGCCGGCATCAGCGAGCGCGCGGCCATAGGCGCCCGAGAGCTGCATGTTGTTGGGATTGCGGATCGAGGCCTGCTCCAGCACGGCGACGGCCTGCGCGCGTTGGTCGGTCGCCCGCAAAGCGCGCGCGTAATTCATCGCAGCCTCGGCGTCGTTCGGATTGCGCTTATAGCGGTCGCCCCAGACGTCCAGCGAGCGCCGCCACTCGGCTTCGCTGCGCGGCGCGGGCGGCGCACTGCCGATGGAGCCGGTGACGTCGTCGCCACTGCCACCGGTAGTCTTGCTACAGCCGGCCGCCGTCAGCGCCAGCACGGCGGCCAGGGCGGCCGAGGCGATGAGGCGGGCAGAACGGAGAGAACGCGGCGAGCGACAAAGCGGCATACTCCCTGCAATAAAAGGTTAACCCTAACGGGCGGTTAATGTCGCCCCCCGGGAATGACGATGTCGGCCGATTCCCGTATAACCCGTGCATGGACCCCCACCTTTCCCCCGATGAACGTGCCCTACAGGGACGTGCCCGCCAATTCTCGATGAGCGTCGTCCGCCCGCGGGCGGCCGAGATCGACCGCGACGAGCAGTACCCCTGGGACATCGTGAAGGCGTTGAACGAGGCCGGTTTCCTGGGGATGACCATCCCCCGAGAATATGGCGGCCAGGGCCGCTCCTTTCTCGACGCGGTGCTGGTGACCGAGGAGATGGCGAAGTCCTGCACTGTTACCGGTCGCATCATCGTCGAGACCAATATGGGCGCGATATCGACCGTGATGACTTACGGCACGGAGGCGCAGAAGAAACGCGCCGCCGCGCTCGTGCTATCGGGCGACAAGCCGGCGATCTGCATCACGGAGCCAGAGGCCGGCTCCGACGCTACCGCCATGACCACGCGCGCCGACAAGCGGGGTGACACTTACGTCATCAACGGGCGTAAGCACTGGATCACTGGCGCCGGCGTGTCGCGCCTGCATCTGATCTTCGCGCGTGTATACGACGAGAACGGCGAGAACCTCGGCATCGGCGGATTCCTGGCCGTGCGTGACGAAGATAAGGGCTTACGGCTCGTGAAGCGCGAGCAGACCATGGGCCTGCGCGGCATGCCGGAGGGCGAGCTCGCGTTTGAAGACCTTGCGGTCGGCGCCGACATGGTGGTGATGCCACCTTCCGGCTTCCGCCGTGGCTTCGCCGATCTTATGAATGCGTATAACAGTCAGCGTGTTGGCGCCGGCACAGTGGCGATGGGCATCGCCGCTGGTGCACTCGAACATGCCTTAGAATGGGCAAAGACACGCGAGCAGTTCGGCCGCCCAATCGGAGAGTTCCAGGGTCTGCAATGGATGCTGGCCGACATGCAGGTGCAACTTACCGCCGCACGGTTGATGCTTTACACCGCCGCGCGCTCACGCGGACCTGACGGAAGCGCCTTTCCCGATCCGATGCTGGCGGCACAGGCAAAAATTTTCTCCGCAGAGGCTGCGATCAAGATCGTGAATGACGCACTGCAATTCTTCGGCGCGCGCGGCTACTCGCGCGCCCTGCCTTTGGAGCGCATGGCGCGGGACGTTCGCATGTTTACGATCGGCGGCGGCACGGCGCAGATCCTGCGCACGCTAGTTGCCTCGAAGATGCTTGGCTGGAAGCTGCCGCAGACCCGCGACGGCTATCCGCCGAAATCCGGAATGCGCGAGGCTGCGGAGTAGACATGCACCCGATTTTTGCCAAGGCCGGCGAGAAACCGTCGGTCCCGATCCTGTTCGCCAACAACACCAGCTTCGACGAGGTCGCCAAGGCCCTGGACGAGCGCGCCCGCGCTTTCGTGCGCGCGGCCGGTTTCGAGCCGAAGGCAGGCAAGCATCTCATGGTGCCGGGACCGGACGGGCAGCTCGCGGCAGTGCTGTTCGGCATCGAGGCAGCGGATGCCAGCACCAAAGATCTGTTCCGACCCGGGCAACTGGTCACCCTGCTGCCGGCCGGCCTCTATCACTTCGCGAACGTGCCGCATGACGCGCGGCTCGCTGCGCTTGCCTTCGCGCTCGGCGCCTATCAGTTCACCCGCTACCGCAAGGCCGAGGCGCGCAATGTGCGTCTCATTGTACCGGATGGCGTCGACGGCGAGGACCTGAGCCGCATCGTCGAGGGCGTGACGCTCGCGCGCGATCTCATCAATACGCCGTCGAACGACATGGGCCCGCAGGAGATGGAGGATGCGGCACGCACGCTCGCTGGGCAGCATGGCGCGAAGTTTAGCGTGGTGAGCGGCGCCGAGCTGGAGAAGGACTTCCCACTCATCCACGCCGTCGGCATGGGTTCGCCGCGCAGTCCCCGGCTCATCGACTTTACGTGGGGCAAGGAGAGCGACCCGAAGATCACGCTCGTCGGCAAGGGCGTATGCTTCGACACCGGCGGTCTCGACATCAAGCCCGACGCTTCCATGCTCAACATGAAGAAGGACATGGGCGGCGCTGCGACCGCGCTGGCGCTGGCGCACATGATCATGGCGCGCGGACTAAAGCTGCGCCTGCGTGTGTTGATTCCGGCGGTGGAGAATTCCGTGTCCGGCACGAGCTTCCGCCCGCGCGATATCTTCCGGTCGCGCAAGGGCATCACCGTCGAGATCGGCAATACCGATGCCGAGGGCCGTCTCGTTCTTGCCGATGCGCTCACGCTCGCCGACGAGGACAAGCCGGCGCTGGTCGCCGATTTCGCAACGCTGACCGGCGCCGCGCGCGTGGCGCTCGGGCCGGATGTGCCGCCCATGTTCACCGATGACGACGCGCTGGCCGACGAGTTGACGCGCGCCGGCACGACCCAGCAGGATCCGGTGTGGCGGCTGCCGCTGTGGCGGCCTTACGAATCGATGCTCGATTCGAAAGTCGCCGACACCAACAATGTCAGCACTGGCGGCCAGGGCGGCGCCATCACCGCGGCTCTGTTCCTGCGCAAGTTTGTCGAAGCAAAATCGTGGCTGCATCTCGACATCTTTGCCTGGAACACGACAAGCAAACCCGGCCGTCCCGAGGGCGCCGAATGCATGACGGCGCGCGCGCTTTATGCACTGTTGAGCAAACGATACGGCTGACATGGTGGCCCTCGACCCGCGCATCCATCCGTTCCGCCCGGAGCTCGCGGCGTCGCACCTGCGGGGCCAGGTGCAGGCGAAGGCCTTTGTCGAAGGCGTGCGCTATGCCGTGATCGAGCCGACGGCCGACGTGCGACGCCAGCCCGCGCCGGACGCGCCGCTCGACACCCAGGCGCTCCTTGGCGACCATGTCATGATCTACGAGATGACCGATGAAGGCTGGGCCTGGGGTCAGCTCGAAAGCGACGGTTATGTCGGCTGGCTGCCGGCGCAGGCGCTCGGCACGCCGGGACCGGCGGCCACGCATAAGGTCGCGGTCACGCGCACGCTCTGCTTCCCCGGGCCGAACATCAAGCTGCCGCCGGTCAACGCGCTGCCGATGGGCGCCGCGCTCACCATCGTGCGGCAGGACGAGCGCTTCGCCGTCACCGGCAACGGCTGGCATCTGCCAGCCGTGCACCTTGCACCGATCAAGGCGAGGGAAAACGATTTTGTCGCAATCGCCGAGATGTTCCTCGGCACGCCCTACCTCTGGGGCGGCAAGACCTCGCTCGGTCTTGATTGCTCAGGGCTGGTGCAGATCGCCGTGCAGGCCGCCGGCCTGCCCTGCCCTCGCGACAGCGACATGCAGGAACTCGCCCTCGGCACGCCCTCGGCGCTCACGAATCTGCGGCGCGGCGATCTCATTTTCTGGAAGGGTCACGTGGCCATCGCCCACGACGCCGAAACCCTGTTGCATGCCAACGCGCATCATATGATGGTGGCGAGCGAGCCGCTCGAGCGCGCGGTTGCCCGCATCAAGGCCGCAGGCTCCGTCGTCACGAGCGTGCGGCGTCTGTAATTCAAGTCCAATAGTTCGGAGAAGCGTATGACGACCCCCTGCATCATCACGGTAGCCATCACCGGCTCGGTGCCGACCAAGAAAGACAATCCGGCCGTGCCGATCACCGTCGAAGAGCAGGTCGAGTCGACGCAAGCCTCATTCGAAGCGGGCGCGAGCCTCGCGCACTGCCATGTACGCAACGATGACGGCACGACGACCTCCGATCCGGAACGCTTCGGCCGCCTCGTTGAGGGGCTAAAGAAGCATTGCCCCGGCATGATCATTCAGCTTTCGACCGGCGGCCGCTCCGGAACTGGCCGCGAGCGCGGCGGCATGCTGCCGCTCGCACCCGACATGGCCTCGCTCTCGACCGGTTCGTGCAACTTCCCCACACGCGTCTATGAGAATTCGCCGGAACTGGTCGACTGGCTGGCCTCCGAGATGATCAAATACAACGTCAAGCCAGAGATCGAAGCCTTCGACCTGTCGATGATCTTCCAGGCGGTGAAGATGCAGAACGAGGGCAAGATCAAGGGCCCGCTGCACGTGCAGTTCGTCATGGGCGTGAAGAACGCGATGCCGGTCGATAAAGAAACGTTCGACTACTATGTGAAGACGCTCAAGCGTCTTGCGCCGGATGCGACATGGACCGGCGCCGGCATCGGCAAGGGTCAGCTTGAACTCAACCGATGGAGCCTCGAAGCCGGCGGCCATTGCCGCACCGGCCTTGAAGACAACATTCGCTGGGACGCGAGCGGCGCGCTCGCGCCGTCGAACGCCGCGCTAGTCAAGCGCGTCGCCGAGCTGTGCGTGGAATATGGCCGCCGTCCAGCGACGCCGGCAGAGGCGCGCAAGCTGCTGTCGTTGAATTAAAGCGTTAGCGCGGCGCCGTTCCGCAAACCACGGCACCGCAGCGCTCGACCGACTGCACGACCTTGGCGAGCGCCTTGGGGCCGGGATAGCCGACGATCGCGACGCCTTTGATGACGAAGCCCGGCGTCGCCATGATCTTCAAGGCATCGCCGAGCCGCACGTGGCTGAGCATCTTCTGGCCCAAACCTTCTTCGTTCGCGGCCGCCGTCACCTCGCCGCTCTCAAGCCCAACATCTTGCGCCGCCGCCAACGCGCGGTTGGCATCGATCACGCCGCGGCCTTCATAGAGCTTGCGATGAAAAGCATAGAACTTCTCAGGCGCGAGCTTGGCGACGGCGAACTCGACGCGGCCGCCGAGGATCGACGGGATGCCGAGCACCGGAAACGGCACCAGCACTAGCCGCACGTTCGGATTGCTCGCCACCAGCGCGTCGATGTCGGCGGAGGCCTTTCGGCAATAGGGACAGTTGAGATCGTAGAACTCCGCCAGCGTCACCTTGCCCTTCGGATTGGCGGCGACGACTGCGCCCGGCAGCTTCTCGATCTGGCTTTCCAGCTCGGGCGCGACGCGATGATTGGCGATGATGGTGCCGTCGTCGGCCTTGATCGGAAATTCGCCATTGTCGGCACGGGCCGTCAGCGGCGCGATGACAAACAGAGCGGTAAGGATCAGGCTCGGAAACGAAATCATGTCGGGCATCGCTGTTGGCGGGCGTTGCGTCCCACATGCCCGAGCGCCGCATCATATTGCGAATCACGAATACGTGAGACGTTTCAGCGGGCCGAACTCAGAAACGTCGAGAGACGCGCGCGATTGAGCGCCAGCCATTGCAACGCCATCAGCGCGGGGCCGTTGCGCATCTTGTTCTCGGCGAGAGACGCGATCGCGTCGTCGAACGAAACACGCAAGATTTCAATGTACTCCCCATCATGCGCGGTGCGCGGCGGTGCTTTTGCGGCGTCGACCGCGGCCAGGAACACGATCACCTGCTCGTCGGTAATGCCAGGCGTGGTGAAGAAACTGAACAATTCGACGATGGCGCTCGGCGTGACGCCGATCTCTTCCTCGCATTCGCGCCGCGCTGCCGCGACCGGCTCTTCGTCCGGCTCGACGCCACCGGCCACGATCTCGATCAGGTCGCCCTTGCGGTCGGCGAGATGCGCCGGCAAGCGGAACTGGCGGATCAATACGACCTCTTCGCGCGCGACGTCGACCGGCAACACCGAGACGATTTTACCCGCAAGCAGGACATCACGTTCCTGATGCACGGCTTCACCGCCCCGGCGTAGCGTTAGCGCATAGCGGTAATAGGTGCGATAGCCTTTGGCGAGCAGTTCCGGCGCAGACACTGTCACGTCGGCGGGACGGTCGGCCAGATCGCGATTGTCCGCCATGCCGGGCCTATTGCGAAACGACGCCTTCGGGCGCAGTTTCCATCTTGAAGGCGGCCGCGAACAGCGCGCGGGTGTAATCGCTCTTCGGGTTCTTGAACAGCTCGGCGGCGGCGCCCTCCTCCACCATCTTGCCGTTGCGCAAGACCAGCACGCGGCTCGCCAGCGCCGCCACCACGCGCAGATCGTGCGATATGAACATGTAAGTGAGATCGCGACGCTTCTGCAGGTCGCGCAAAAGATCGACCATCTGCGCCTGGATCAGCATGTCGAGCGCGCTGGTCGGTTCATCGAGCATGATGAAGGTCGGCTCCAAGACCAACGCGCGCGCGAGCGCGATGCGCTGGCGTTGGCCGCCGGAGAACTCGTGCGGATAGCGATGGCGGGTCTCCGGATCGAGGCCGACATCGGTGAGCGCGGCAATGACGCGGCGCTCGCGCTCCTCGGCGTCGAGCTTGGGATGATGCACCCACAGCCCTTCCTCGATGATGTCGGAGACCGACATGCGCGGCGAGAGCGAACCGTAAGGGTCCTGGAACACGATCTGCATGTCACGCCGGAAAGGCCGCATTTCCTTGAACTTCAGGCCTTGCAGCTGCTTACCCATGTACACGATCGGCCCGTTCGACGAAATCAGCCGCAGGATGGCGAGGCCGAGCGTCGTCTTGCCAGAGCCCGACTCGCCGACCACGCCGAGCGTCTCGCCCTTGCGCAACTCGATGCTGACGCCGTCCACCGCCTTGATGTGCCCGACCACCTTGCGCATCAGGCCGCGTTTGACCGGGAACCAGACTTTCAGATCGTCCGTCTTCACCACCACCGGCGCCTCGGGGCGCGGCGGCGCCGGGTCGGGCTTCGGCTCGGCCGCCAGCAGCGCGCGCGTATAGGGATGCTCGGGCGCGGTAAAGACGCGCTCGATCGGTCCCTGCTCGACGATCTTGCCATGCTGCATGACGCAGACTTTGTCAGCGATTCTGCGCACGATGCCGAGATCGTGCGTGATGAACAGCATTGACATGCCGAGCCGCGCTTGCGTGTCCTTCAACAGCTTGAGGATCTGCGCCTGTACGGTAACGTCGAGCGCGGTGGTCGGCTCGTCGGCGATCAGAAGTTCCGGCTCATTCGCGAGCGCCATGGCGATCATGACGCGCTGACGCTGACCGCCGGAAAGCTGATGCGGGTAGCTTCCGAGCCGACCGGCGGGGTCGGGGATGCCGACCTGATCCAGCAGCTCGACGATGCGCTTGCGCGCCGCCTGCCCGCTCATGCCTCGATGCAACAGGAGAATCTCGCCGATCTGCTTCTCGATCGTATGCAGCGGATTAAGCGAGGTCATCGGCTCCTGGAAGATGATGGTGATGTCATTGCCGCGCACCTTGCGGATGTCGTTTTCCGGCATAGCCAGCATTTCGCGACCCTGGAAGTGGATCGCGCCGGAGGGATGACGCGCGGCCGGATAGGGCAGCAGCTTCATGACCGAGAGCGCGGTCACCGACTTGCCGGAACCGGACTCGCCAACCAGCGCCACGGTCTCGCCCTTGGCAATGTCGAACGACACGCGGTCGACCGCCAGCACCTCGCGCTTGCCGACGCCGAAGGCGACGGAAAGGTCGCGGATGGAGAGGAGAGGTTCGCTCATCGGCAAATCTTACTCATCTGAATGTCTTTCGCGGGTCGAAGGCGTCGCGCACTGCCTCGCCGATGAAAATCAACAAAGACAGCATGATGGCGATGGAGAAGAAGCCGGTGAGTCCGAGCCACGGCGCCTGTACGTTGGATTTGCCCTGGCTGAGCAGTTCGCCCAGCGAAGGCGAGCCCGGCGGCAGGCCGAAGCCGAGGAAATCGAGCGCCGTCAACGTCATCACCGACGACGACAAGATGAACGGCAGGAACGTCATCGTCGCCACCATCGCGTTCGGCAGCAGATGGCGGAAGATGATGGTGGCATTGGTGACGCCGAGCGCGCGCGCGGCCTGAATGTATTCGAAATTGCGCCCGCGCAAGAATTCGGCGCGCACCAGGCCGACGAGCGAGACCCAGGAGAACAACAGCAGGATGCCGAGGAGCACGAAGAAACCCGGCACCAGCACCGAGGAAATGATCAGCAGCAGATAAAGCGACGGGATCGAGGTCCAGATTTCAATGAAGCGCTGGAACAGCAAATCGGTCCAGCCGCCGAAATAGCCCTGCACCGCGCCGGCGGCAACGCCGATCACGGACGAGACGATGGTCAGACACAACCCAAACAACACAGAAATGCGGAAGCCGTAAATCAACCTCGCCAAGACGTCGCGGCCGCCGTCATCCGTGCCGAGCCAGTTGTATTCGAGGTCGCCGCATTTGGCGAAGCCGTTCTTGGCAGCGAAGTCGCAGTCCTTCTGCGTCAGCATCCAGGTCGGCTTGGACGGGAACGGCGACGGCGGCTTCGACACCTGTGTGTTGTAGGAGAAACGGATCGGTGGCCACACAACCGTGCCGTTCTCCTTCTGGATGAGCCCCATCAGGTAATCGTCGCGATAGTCGGCTGCGGTGCCGAACAAGTTAGGGTCCTTCTCCTTTGAAAAGACCGTGTCAGGATAGGTCATCACCGCCGGAAAAAACGACTTACCATTGACGTGGATGAAAATCGGCTTGTCGTTGGCGATGAACTCGGCGAACAGCGAAATCACGAACAGCGCGAGGAACAGCCACAGCGACCAGTACCCGCGCCGGTTGGCGCTGAAATTCTCCCAGCGCCTTTTGTTGAGCGGTGAGATCCGGATGAAGCGCCGTTCCGGCGGCACATCGAGGCCGCTGACGCCGACCGCCGTCGTATCGGGGGACTTGATGCCGGTGCGCGCGTCCACCGTCATATCTCTCGCGTCTCGAAATCGATGCGCGGGTCGATCCAAGTGTAAGCCAGATCGGAGATCAGGTTCACCACCACACCGACCAGCGAGAAAATGTAGAGCGTTGCGAATACCACCGGATAATCGCGGTTGAGCACACTCTCGAAACCGAGCAGACCGAGCCCGTCGAGCGAGAAGATGGTCTCAATCAATAGCGAACCGGTGAAGAAGGCGTGTACGAAAGCGGACGGGAAGCCGGCGATCACGATCAGCATGGCGTTGCGGAACACGTGACCGTAAAGCACCTGATTACGCGTGCAGCCCTTGGCGCGCGCGGTCAGCACATACTGCTTACGGATTTCGTCAAGAAACGAGTTCTTGGTGAGCAGCGTCATGGTGGCGAAGGCCGACAGCGCCATCGACAGAATCGGCAGCGTCAGGTGCCAGAAGTAGTCGAGGATCTGCTTGTACCAGGGCAACGACCAGAAGTTCTCCGACACCAACCCGCGTAAAGGAAACCAGTCGAAGAACGAGCCGCCAGCGAACAAGATGATCAGCAAGATCGCGAACAGAAAGCCCGGAATGGCATAGCCGATGATAATGACGGTCGAGGTCCACATATCGAACTGCGACCCGTCATCGACCGCCTTCTTAATGCCGAGCGGGATCGAGATCAGATAGGTCAGCAGCGTCATCCAGATGCCGAGAGACATCGAGACGGGCAACTTCTCCTTGATGAGCTGCAAGACACTCACATCACGGAAGTAGCTGTTACCGAAATCGAAGCGCACGTAATTCCACAACATGATGCCGAAGCGCTCATAAGCCGGCTTGTCGAACCCGAATTGCTTCTCCAGTTTCTTGATGAATTCCGGATCGAGCCCCTGCGCGCCGCGATATTTTGAGGATACCGCATCGAATTGCGCGCCGCCCTGGGCCGCTCCGCGCGCACCGAAATCGCCGCCGGCGCCGCCGGAAATGCGCGAGGTAGCACCGGTATCCGAGCCCGTCAGTTTGGCGATCACCTGCTCCACCGGCCCGCCGGGGGCAAACTGCACCACCACGAACGAAACAAGCATGATCCCGAACATCGTCGGGATGATGAACAGAATGCGGCGCAGGATATAGGCGGTCATGAGTCTCTCATTAAGTCATTCCGGGACGCCGCGATAGCGGCGAACCCGCTAACTCTTCTGCTCGATCTTCTTCGCCTTGTCCGGGTCGGCCCACCACGTGGCCGGAATGCCGCGGAAATAGCGCGGCTGCCGTTCCGGACGACCGAATACATCCCAATAAGCGATCCAATGCGAGGCCTTGTACCATTGCGGAATCCAGTAGCGCCCGGCACGGATGAGCCGGTCGAGCACGCGGCAGGCGGTGATGAGTTCGTCCCGCGTCTTGGCGTTGATGATGTGCTCGATAACGGCATCGATGGCCGGATCGGCGATGCCGCCGACGTTCTGCGAGCCTTTGGTGGCGGCGGCTTGCGAGGAGAAGTAGCTGCGCAGCGAGTCGCCCGGAGTCGAGGAAAAGCCGAAACGCTGTACCGTGATGTCGAAGTCGAAGCCGTCCACCCGCGCGCGGTACTGCACCGGGTCGACGATGCGCAGTGTGGCGTCGATGCCGAGGGTGCCGAGGTTGCGGATGTAGGGCATGTGGTGCGGCTGAAAGGTCGGCTCCTCGAGCAGGAACTCGATGGTGATCGGTTCCCCGCTCGGCAGCACGCGCTTGCCGTTCTTCAGCATGAAGCCTGCCTCGCCCAGCAACTGATTGGCGCGCCTGAGCCAGCGCCGGTCCTGCCCGGAGGCATCCGTCACCGGCGGCACATAGGGCTCGCCGAACACCTCGTCCGGCACCTTGTTGCGGAACGGCTCCAGCAGCGCAAGCTCCGCCGCATCCGGCTTGCCCTTCGCCATCATTGGCGAGTTCTGAAACACGGAATGGGTACGGTCGTAGGACCCGTACATGATGTTCTTGTTGGTCCATTCGAAATCGAAGGCGTCGATCAGCGCTTCACGCAGCCGGCGATCCTTGAACTTCTCCCGCCGTGTGTTCATGAACCAGCCTTGCGCGCCCGACGGGGTATCGTCCGGGATAGTATCGCGCTTGATGCGGCCATCCTTGACGGCCGGCAAATCATAGCGCGTCGCCCAGTGCCGCGACGTGAACTCCTCCCGGAACAGATAATTCTTGCCCGAGAAGCCTTCGAAGCCTACCTCGCGGTCGCGGTAATACTCGTAACGGATGACATCGAAGTTGCCGGTGCCGCGAGACACCGGCAGGTCAGCGCCCCACCAGTCCTTCACGCGCTCGAACTCGATATAATGCCCGACCTGGAAGCGGCCGACTTTGTAGGGCCCGCTGCCCAGCGGAATGTCGAGCGTCGATTGATCGAATGGTTGCTTGGCATAGTAAGCGCGCGAAAAGATGGGCAGGCTGGCAACGAACAGCGGCACGTCGCGCGCGCGCGTTTCCGTAAAGCGCACCACCGCCGTGCGGTCGTCCGGCGCTTCCGCGCCTTTAAAGTCGCGTAGAAGCTGCGTGATGATCGGATGGCCTTTTTCCTTCAGCGTGTTCAGCGACCACACGACATCCTGCGCCGTGAGCGGCGTACCGTCGTGAAATTTAGCTTCGTTGCGCAACGTGAAGCGATAGGTGAGCCCGTTATCCGTGATACGCACGCTGCGCGCGGCCAATCCGTACATCGCATCCGGCTCGTCGCCGGAGCGCACCATTAAAGATGCGAAGGTGAAGTCCATGCCGAGCACGCCCTCACCCTTGAGGATGAAAGCGTTGAGCGAATTGAAAGTGAGAAACGAGCCGTTATAGGTACGGCTGGTCACCATCTCGGAAAAGAGGCCACCTTTCGGCGCCTTGGGATTGACGTAGGAGAAATACGGGAAATCGACCGGATAGTTGAGATCGCCGAAAGCGGACATGCCGTGGCGCTCCGCCGCAAGATCCTGTGCGACGGCGGAGCCAGGCAGTTTTGCTGCGGCGAGCGCGCTCGCGGAAAGGACAAGCACGCCGCGGCGGCTGATCATGCAGGCTCCTGATGCGTGGCACGTCTCATGATTGCCGCCACTACGACCGTTGCGGCACCTTGGCCGCCTTGTCCTTGTCCCACCACCAGACGGTGGGAAACGCCGAGGCGGCGTATTTCGGCATCGTCTCGGGATGACCGAAGCGGTCCCAGCGCGCGGTGCGCTGCTTACCGTAGGTCCATTGCGGCACCACGTAGTAATTCCACAGCAACACGCGATCGAGCGCATGCGTGGCGGCAACCAAATCGTCGCGGCTCTTGGCGAAGATCACGCGCTCGATCAGCGCATCGACCGCCGGATTTTTGATGCCGACCAGATTGCGCGAACCGGGAATATCAGCGGCCTGCGAGCTCCAGAAGCCGCGCTGTTCGTTGCCCGGCGACAGCGACTGTCCCCAAACGGCGGTGATGATGTCGTAGTCCCACTGGCGCAGCCGGTTTTCATATTGTGCGGAATCGACCACGCGTACATTGACCTCAATGCCAATGCGCTCGAGCGAGGGTTTGTAAAATAGCACAAAGCGCTGAGTGGCTGGATCGGGCGCCAGGAATTCGACGCTGAACGGCTCGCCGGTTTTGGCGTTCACCAGCTTGGTGTCCTTGATCTCGTAACCGGCCTCGCGCATTAGCGCGAGCGCCTGCCGCAGGTTATCGCGCACCGCCTGAGGGTTGCCGCCGATCGGATTGGTATAGGGCTTCGTGAAGAGGTCGACCGGCACCTTGTCGCGCACGGTTTCCAGAATCTCCAACTCCTTGCCGGCAGGCACACCGCTCGATGCGAGTTCCGTGCCTTCGAAGTAGCTCTTGATGCGCGTGTATTGGCTGGAAAAGAGCTGGCGGTTCATCTCCTCGAAATCGAAGGCGTAATTGAAGGCACGCCGCACGCGCGGGTCCTGGAATTTTGGCCGCCGGATATTGAAGGCAAAGGCCTGCATGCTGCCCGAACTGCGGATCGGGAATTCCTCGCGCACAACTTTCTTCTCGCGCACCGCCGGGAAATCGTAAGCGGTCGCCCAATCCTTGGCGCTGTTCTCGGTGCGCCAGTCGATCTGGTCGCCTTTGAAGGCTTCGAGCGCGACGGTGTTGTCGCGGAAATACTCGAAGCGGATCTGCTCGAAGTTGTTGGTGCCGATATTCACGTTGAGGTCCTTGCCCCAATAATCGGCGACCTTTTCGTAGACAATGGTACGGCCCGGCGCGAAGTCCTTGATACGATAAGGCCCCGAGCCGAGCGGCGGCTCGAGCGTGGTCTGCGTCACGTCGCGCTTCTTGCCGTTCTTATCGGTGCCTTGCCACCAATGCTTGGGCAGCACCGGCAGTTGACCGACGATCTGCGGCAGTTCGCGATTGCCGGGCCCGTCAAAGGTGAAGGTGATCTCGCGCTCACCCGTTTTTTCCGCTTTCACCACATGCCGGTAATAGGCCCCCAGGTCAGGGCTATGTTCCTTGAAAGTGATGAAGGAGAAGATCACGTCGTCGGCGGTCACGGGCTTGCCGTCGTTCCAGCGCGCATCGGTGCGCAGCCGGTAGGTGACCGACGAATGGTCTTCCGGAAAGCGCACCGCCTCGGCCAACAAGCCATACTCGGTCGATACCTCATCGTAGGCCGGCGTCATCAACGTTTCGTTGAACAGCTCGGTGCCCATCGCGAGGCTACCCTTCACCAGCGCGACCACGCGGTTGAAGTTGTCGAAGCTGCCGAAGGCGGCGCGCCGCACCACACCACCCTGGGGCGCGGCCGGATTGACGTACTCGAAATGCTTGAAGCCGGCCGGATACTTCACATCGCCGAACAACGACAGCGCATGCTTCCAGTTGGCCTCCTGCGCCGCCGCGGGCTCGGTCAGGACGCCGGTGCCAAGTGTCCCCAACAGCGGGGTGGCGACGGCGGCGGCGGTGCCGTGCAGGACGGATCGGCGGCTCAATTTCATGCAGGGCGGCTCCGGTTCAGAGTAGATAACGCAATCAATGCGGATTATGTCCGATTTTCGGTCCCGGACCAGCCACGGGTTCCGAGAGGGCCCCAGCGGTGGGTCACATTCCCGTGGCCAAACGACGCAATTACCGGCTCACAAACGGAAACGGCCGGGCATTGAGCCCGGCCGCATTAAAAATCGTCCACGTAGGCCGCTTACTTCTTTTCAGCCGGTGCCCCGCCCTGCGCCGTCGGCAACGGCTTCGGGCTGTCCGCCAGGGTACGCAGGTAGGCGATCACGTCGGCCCGCTGCTGGTCACGCGAGATGCCGGCGAAGCTCATGTTCGTGCCCGGAATATAGCCGCGCGGGTTGGCGAGGAATTTGTTGAGCTCGTCGTAGGTCCACTCGCCGCCCTTGGCCTTCATCGCGGCCGAGAAATTGAAGCCGCCGCGCTCCTTGCCGCGATGGTCGCCGACGATGTTGTAGAGATTCGGACCGACCCGGTTCGGGCCGCCCTTTTCGAAGGTGTGGCAGGCAGCGCACTGCTTGGCAGTGGCCTGACCCTTTTCAACCGACGCGCTGGCGAGCAGCTTCTCGATCGGCTCGGACGGAGCCGCTGCGGCAGCCGGAGCACCGCCGTGGTCGGTCTGGACGGCGATGTTGAAGCCCGGCTTCGCCGGCTTCTCGGGGGCGAACAAGGCGCTGGCGCCGATGTTGAGCGCGAGCAGCACGAGGCAGGTCCCAAGGACGGCGCCGAGGATTTTGTTGAGCTCGAAGGAATTCATCGAAACACGGCTCCCGAAAGGGGCGCAAATGCGGTGCGGGACAGGTGCCGCCGAGGCTCCGGCGGCGCCGGACAGATACCGGTTTGCCTCCCCTCTGGCAACCCGTATAAGCGCCGCTGTGCATCGGCTTTTCCACCTGTTTGGCCGGTCCTTGCGGTATCCATGCCCGACGCCATCATCCTCATCCCGGCGCGCCTCGCCTCCACCCGCCTGCCCGGCAAGCCACTCGCCGACATCCACGGTGTGCCCATGATCGTGCACGTGCTCCGCCGCGCCTGGGAGGCGGGGATCGGTGAAGCCGTGGTGGCGACCGATTCGGAAGCGGTGGCCGCCGCCGTCGAGAAGGCGGGCGGCCGGGCGGTCATGACCCGCAGCGATCACGCCTCCGGTTCGGACCGGATTTTCGAGGCGCTGGAGGCGCTCGATCCCGAACATCGCCTGGGCGTGGTGGTGAACGTCCAGGGCGATCTGCCGACCATCGACCCGGAGGACATCCGGGCGTCACTGATGCCGCTGGCCGACCCGGCGGTCGATATTGCCACCGCCGCCGCCGCCATCACCGATCCCGCCGAGCTGACAAACCCGAACGTGGTGAAGGCGCACGGCACGCTCGTCGCGCCCGGCCGCCTGCACGCCACCACCTTCACGCGCGCCAACGCGACGGGGCCCGGGCCGCACTACCACCACATCGGGCTTTACGCCTACCGGCGCGCCGCGCTGGAACGGTTCGTGTCGCTGCCGCCGTCGGCGAACGAGCAGCGCGAGCGGCTGGAGCAGTTGCGCGCACTCGACAATGGCATGCGCATCGATATCGCCATCGTGAACAGCGTGCCGCTCGGCGTCGATACGCCGGAGGACCTGGAAAAGGCACGGGCGATGCTCGGCGGCAAGCGTTGAGGCGGGTTTGTGGATGTCGGCGTGCATGCTAGGCACGCGTCGGAACGAGGTCTAAGGGCTGGACATGGCGAAGAAGAAGATCGTTTTCCAAGGCGAACTGGGCGCGAATTCCGATCTCGCCGCCCGCAAGGCCTATCCCGGCTACGACCCGGTGCCAGCGCGAACGTTCGAGGACTGCTTTACGGCCTTGTCCAAGGGCGACGTCGATCTCGGCATGATCCCGATCGAGAATTCGATCGCCGGGCGCGTTGCCGACATCCATCACCTGCTGCCCAACGCCGGCCTGCATATCGTCGGCGAATATTTCATGCCGGTGCATCACCAGCTGCTGGCGCCAAAGGGCGCGAGCCTCGATACCATCAAGACGGTCGAGAGCCACGTGCACGCGCTCGGCCAGTGCCGCAAGGTCATCCGCCGGCTCAAGCTGAAAGCGATTGTCGCCGCTGACACGGCGGGCTCCGCGCGGGAGGTGGCGGAAGCGGCCGACATCACGCGCGCCTCCATCGCCACGACTCTCGCCGCCAAGATCTACGGCCTCAAGATCCTCGAACGCGACATCGAGGACGAAACGCACAACACCACCCGCTTCGTGGTGCTGTCGCGCAACCAGGGCTGGGCGAGCCCTGACACCAAGCGCGTGGTCACCACTTTTGTTTTCCAGGTGCGCAATATTCCGGCGGCGCTCTACAAAGCGCTCGGCGGCTTCGCCACCAACGGCATCAACATGACCAAGCTCGAGAGCTACATGATCGGCGGCAGCTTCTCAGCGACACAGTTCTATGCCGACGTCGAAGGTCATCCGAAACAGCCCGCATTGGCGCGCGCGCTCGCAGAGCTTGAATTCTTTTGCCGGAAAGACACGCTGCGCATCCTGGGTGTCTACCCGGCGCATTCGTTCCGCAAGACGCTCGATTGAGAGCCTGGAGAGCGACATGAACGGCGCAACGCAGAAAGTTGCCCTCGTCACCGGCGCCGCGCGCGGCATTGGGCTGGCAACAGCCAAGCGCTTTCTCGCCGAGGGCTGGCGCGTCGCGTTGCTCGACATCGACGGCGAAAACCTCGCGCGCACCTATGCCGCGCTTAGTAAGCCCGAGACGACGATCGCGATCACCTGTGACGTTGCAGACGCTGCGGGCGTCGCAAAAGCGATCGAAACCGTTTCAAAGAAGTTCGGCCGGCTCGATGCGCTGGTGAATAACGCCGGCATCGCTATCTTCAAGCCGATCCTCGATGTCACCTATGAGGATTGGTCGCGCGTGCTCGCGGTCAATCTTACCGGCCCATTCCTGTGCACACAGGCGGCTGCTCCCCTGATGCGCGATACCGGTGGCGGCGCGATCGTCAACATCACCTCGATCTCGGGATTGCGTGCCTCGACGCTGCGCACCGCCTACGGCACCAGCAAGGCCGGTCTAGCCCATCTGACGCAACAGCAGGCGATCGAGCTTGCTTCGGTTGGTATCCGCGTCAACGCGGTCGCGCCGGGACCGGTCGATACCGCGATGGCCAAGGCCGTGCACACGCCGGAGATCCGCGCCGCCTATCACGACGCCGTCCCGCTCAACCGCTACGGCCTGGAGACGGAGTTGGCCGAAGCCATCTTCTTCCTGTGCAGCGACCGTGCGAGCTACATCACCGGACAGACGCTCGCAGTCGACGGCGGCTTCGAGGCCACCGGCATCGGCCTGCCGGCGTTGCGCGCCGATGGTCGTAACGGCTAGGGCTGCATCCGGTCGGACACCGCGAGGTAGTGCCGGGCATGAGCGACCAGTTGCGCGTCGCTCGGATGGTCGACCGTCTCGACGCCGGCGATGATTTGCATCAGCTTCGGATCGTGCCGATCGATGTGCTTGACCAATTCGGTCTTGGCATTGGCCGGCCCCGTGATGAGAACCGCGCCAGCGTCCGCGATCGATTCCGCGACAGCGTGCAGGAAATTCTGGTCTTCCGCGGCGTTACCGCTCCCGATCGACATTGCCTTGTGGTGCAGGTGCTTGGTCGGATGATCCGGATGTAGGACGAGCTTCTGCACGTCGTTCGGATTGAAATGAAATACCTTGGCCTCGCGGTGGTCGATCCACACGACGGCATGATAGTGGCTCATAAGAAGGACCTCGGTCTGCGCCGGTCACCCGGCCTCGCGCGCACCATGGACCAGTTTGTCGGACCGCAATTTGATCTAGCGCATTACGCCGCCTGGCGTAGTATCACCCACAAGCACGGCGAGGGCTTGAGTTCAGACCGCAACGCGCGCCAGGAAGCTTTCGATCCGCTCCTGCAGACGGCCCGCCGCGGTTTCTACGGCCTGCGAAGCGTCGAGAACGCCACTCGCTGCATGGCGCGTTTCATCGACCGAACCCGTGACGTCGTCAAGCACGGCGACCGCCATTTTTGCGCCTTCGGCCGCGCTGGCGACATTGTGCGCAATCTCATCGGTCGCACTGTCCTGCTGCTTGAGCGAATGCGCCACCGCCGACGTATGGCCATCGATCTCGCGCATCCGTTCCGTATTGCGGCGGATGGCTTCGACGGCAAAGCGCGTTGAATTCTGCACCGCTTCGATGTGTGCCGCGATCTGTTCGGTTGCGCGCCCAGTTTGCACCGCCAACGATTTGACTTCGGACGCCACGACGGCGAAGCCGCGCCCGGCCTCTCCCGCCCGCGCCGCCTCGATCGTGGCGTTCAGCGCCAGCAGGTTCGTCTGTCCCGCGATGTTGCGGATCAAATTGACGACGTTGCCGATCTCCTGAACCGTTTCGGTGAGAGCGGTCATGCGCTCGTTGGCGGCCTGCGCTTCAGCAACCGAATGCGACACCAACTCCGCCGCCTGACCGACTTGGCGGGCGATCTCGGCAATCGAAGCAAGCAGTTCCTCGGCGGCGCCAGCGGAAGCAGTCATGTTCGCCGACGCCTCGTTCGACGATTGGACGGCGCCGGCGGTCCGCTCCGAAGTACGACTGGACGAATTCGACAGCGCGACCGCGATCGACTTAAGTGCTGCGGTGCTCTCGCCGACGGTCTGCAGGACGCTGGCGACGTTCTCCCGAAATGCGCGAATCTCGGACTCTATTTCCATGCGCCGCCGCTCCTGCTCGGAGAGCGCGGCGTTCTTGCGCTCGGCGTGTATGCGCTCGGTGATGTCGTCGTGCGTGCCGATCCAGAACCTGCCGCCTTTGATGGCCCGGTTGACGACGGAGATCGCGCGCCCGTCGGGCGTCTCTATGATACGGCTCGTCGATTGCCCCTGCGTCACCGCGTTGAGGATGTCGGCACGGTACTTCTGCGAGTCGATATCGAGACTTCCCGTTACCCTTCGATTCTCGATGACATCGTAGAGCGTGGCGCCGGGCTTCACGACATCGGGTGACAGCCCGTACATCTCGATATAGCGGTCGTTGCACACGACGAGACGTTCATTGGCATCGAACATAACGACGCCTTGCGTCATGTTGTTGAGCGCGACCGAAAGCAACGCGCCGTTGCCAGCGCGCATCGTCCCGATTTTCAGACGCCACCTCGTCAAGAGGTTCATGAGGGTAAAGTCCGGGCGGTCCCGAACGGAAAGCCATACGGCTTAAACTTTTAACAATCGTTAACCAGTGACGCGGCCAAGCGTTGCCGCGCTTTTCTGCTCGTACCACGCCACGAAGCGCGGCGAGAGCTTACGCAGCCGCTCGATGTCGATGCGGCCGGAACGCATGATGTAGCTCATGGCGAACTCGGCCGGCGACAGCTCCATGTGCTCGGAGAAATGCTCATACCAGTACATGCTGCTATTGGCGCCGTTGACGAGTTTCTCCAGGATCGGCCGGCGCGCGGCTTCATAGGCAGACAGCACCGCCGGAATGTCGCGTCCATGGGCGGCCAGCGCCTTGTCGAGCGCGATGGCGTCTTCCATCGCAAGCCGCGTGCCCGAACCGATGGAGAAATGCGCGGTGTGCAGCGAATCACCCAGCAGCACGCAATTGCCGGCCGACCAGTGCTCATTATGGATGAGCGGAAACTGCCGCCAGATCGAATTGTTCGAAATTAGCGGGTGGCCGTCGAGCGTCTCGGCGAAAATCCGTTCGCAGGTCGCGCGCGTCTCGGCGTCGCTCATATTGGCAAAGCCAGTGCGGGCAAACGTCGCCGCATCGGTTTCGACGATGAAGGTGCTGGCGCCCGGCGCATAGCGGTAATGATGCGCGTTGAAGGTACCAAGCTCGGTCGTGACGAAAGTCTGCGTGAGCGTATCGAAGCGCTTCGACGTACCGAACCAGGCGAAGCGGTTGGTGAGCAGCTTGACGGTCGCGCCGAACGCCGCCTCGTGCGTACGCCGCACCAGCGAGTTGACGCCATCGGCGCCAACCACGAGATCGGCGTCCTTCAGCTCGTCGAGCGACTTCACCACGTGGCGATAGACCGGCTCGACCCCGACAGAGCGGGCGCGCGCCTGCAGCATTTGCAAGAGATGCAGCCGGCCGACAGCGGCAAAGCCGACGCCGTCGATGGCGATGCGCTCGCCGCGGTGGTTGAGCGTGATGTCGTTCCAGGATTCCATGTGCGGCACGATCGCCGCATAGGTCTCCTCGTCGTCCTCGCGCAGAAACTCCAGCGCGCGGTCCGAGAACACCACACCGAAGCCCCAGGTGGCGTCGGACGGATTCTGTTCGTACACCGCCACGTCGATATCCGGCTGGCGGCGTTTGATCAGATAAGAAAGATAGAGCCCGGCAGGCCCGGCACCGAGGATCGCGATACGCATGGGTGTCAGTGTTGCAAACCGGCGCGCGCCGCGGAAGCGCCTATCCCGCGAAATATAAATCCGAAGGGCAAGACATGACGCGCCGTTCTCGCTTATGCTGGCACCTCCGATTTTGGAAAGTGAATGCCATGCTCGTCGTTCTTCTCGCATTGCACATGCTCAGCGCCGTCGTCTGGGTCGGCGGCATGTTCGCCGCCTACATGTGCCTGCGCCCGGCAGCTGGCCCGCTGGAAGCCCCACAGCGGCTGGCGCTATGGCGGCGTTTCTTCGCGAAATTCTTTCCATGGGTCTGGGTGTCGGTGCTGCTGCTGCTCGTCACCGGCTATTGGATGATGGTGACGAGTTTCGGCGGCTTTTCCCACGCGCCGCTCTACATCAACTTGATGCAGACGCTCGGGCTGGTCATGGTGGCGCTCTACGCGTGGCTGTTCCACGGGCCCTGGCTGAAATTCAAGCACGCCGTCGATGCACAGGAATGGCCGGTGGCCGGCGCACAGCTCAACCGCATCCGCCAGATCATCATGGTCAACATGCCGATCGGGCTGATCGTGGCGGCAATCGGCGGCACGGGACGGTATTGGAATTATTAGCGCGCCATTCCGGAGCACGCGCCATAGGCGCGTTTACGCGCGTCTTCGACGCGCTTTGGGCGTGAACCGGGAATCCATAACGCCGCAGCGCTGCGGCGTGTGGAATCCGGGCCCGGCCCTTACGGGCCGTCCCGGAATGACGAAACCTCAAATCGTCTGATTGTATTCGCCGACTTCCGGATGCGTGCGCAGCACGCCGTCGATCGCCTTGAACATCTCGCGCATGCGCGCTTCCGAGGCCGGACTTTCGACCACGACTACCAGCTCTGGCTTGTTCGACGAGGCGCGCACCAGGCCCCAGGTGCCGTCCTCGACCGTAACGCGCACGCCGTTGACGGTGACCAGATCGCGGATCGGCTGGCCGGCCACATGATCGCCCTTGGCCTTGGCGTCCTGGAAGTGTTTCACCACCGCCTCGACCACGTCGTACTTCTTCTCGTCGTCGCAGTGCGGAGCCATGGTCGGCGAGCCCCAGGTCTTGGGCAGCGCCTTGCGCAAATCGGCCATGGTCTTGTCCGGATTGCGGTCGAGCATGTCGCAGACCGCGAGACCGAAGATCATGCCGTCATCGTAGCCGCGACCGAAAGGCTTGTTGAAGAAGAAGTGACCGGACTTCTCGAAGCCCGCCACCGCGCCGAGTTCGTTGACACGGCGCTTGATGTAAGAGTGGCCGGTCTTCCAGTAGTCGACCTTGACGCCGTTCGCCTTCAGCACCGGGTCGGTGAGGAACAGGCCGGTCGACTTCACGTCCACCACGAAGGTAGAATTCTTGTGCAGCGCCGACATGTCCCGCGCCAGCATCACGCCGACCTTGTCGGCAAAGATCTCCTCGCCCTCGTTATCGACAACGCCACAACGGTCGCCGTCGCCGTCGAAGCCCAAGGCTACGTCGGCCTTATGCATGAGCACCGCATCGCGCATGGCGTGCAGCATCTTCATGTCTTCGGTGTTGGGGTTATAGCGCGGGAAGGTGTGGTCGAGATTGCAGTCTAGCGGCACCACCTCGCAGCCGATCGCCTGCAATATTCTCGGCGCGAAAGCGCCAGCGGTACCGTTGCCGCAGGCCGCGACAACTTTCAGCTTGCGCTTGATCTTCGGCCGCTTGGTGAGGTCGGCAATATAGCGCTCCGGGAAGTTCTCGACGAACACATAGGAGCCGCCGGTGCCGAGCTTGAACTGCGCTTCCAGTACGATCTCCTTCAGCCGCTTCATCTCGACCGGCCCGAAGGTCAGCGGCCGGTTGGCGCCCATCTTCACGCCGGTCCAGCCGTTGTCGTTGTGCGAGGCCGTCACCATGGCGACGCAGGGCACATCCAGCTCGAACTGTGCGAAATAGGCCATCGGCGTGATGCAAAGGCCGATGTCGTGCACCTTGCAGCCGGCGGCCATCAGGCCGGAGATCAGCGCCATCTTCACCGAGGCCGAATAGCTGCGGAAATCGTGGCCGGTGACGATTTCCGGCTTCACGCCCATGTCGCGGATCAGCGTGCCGAGCCCCATGCCGAGCGCCTGCACGCCCATGAGGTTGATTTCTTTTTCCAGCAACCAACGGGCGTCGTATTCACGGAAGCCGGTGGGTTTCACCAAAGGCGAGGATTCATAGTCGTAAGTATTTGGAGTCAGCGCGGATTTCGGCGTCGGAAACATCAGGTCCTCGGAAATGGGAAATGAGCGGCGGGAAGTTCCATAGCCTAACGCGGAACTCCCGGCAAAGTGCCGCTCGACTTAGGTCGCAAGATGGCCGCGCTATTGCTCCAGCACCATGCGGCCGCCGGCATATTCATAGCGCTTCAGCCGCGACAGGAATGAGACGCCGAGCAGGTTCACATTGAGTGCCTCATCCGGCAGCACCAGCGCCTGAACGTCATAGACCGTGATACCGCCGATCTCGATCCGCTCCAGCTTGGCCGGCGCCGCCTTCACCTTGCCGTTGGCCGTCGACACGACGGCGATGTAGTCCACGCGCCGCGGCCGGATGCCGATCCGCGCGGCGTCGCTCTCGCGCAAGGCGACCGTGGAGGCGCCGGTATCGACCATGAACTCGATGGAGCGGCCGTCGATGCGGGCTTCGACTTCGAAGTGCCCCTGGCGGTTGGCTTGCAGCATCAGGCTGCGGCCGGAGGTGACCGGCGCACGCGGCTCATCGACGATCCGGCTCGTCGCCGCTTGGGCGGGCTCGCTCGCGGTCACGGACTTGTCGGCATAGCGGGCGACGTAGCCGCCGATCAGCAGCACGGCGACGGCAAGGATCAGGATCTGGCGCATGGCAAAAGCCCGTTGATGGCGCGCCATCTCTGGCATGTGCATCGCCAAGACAGCCTTAACGGCCGTGCGCAGCCCCGCGCCATGCTGACCAACCGCTTAAGGCGATGACTCGAATTCGACCTATTGCCCGCGCGGCTTGGCCCGCCGTGTCGGCAGCGCGGAGGCAGGATCGTCCGGCCAGGGATGGCGCGGATAGCGCCCCCGCATCTCGACCCTCACGTCCGCATAACTGCCGCGCCAGAAGCCCGGCAGGTCGCGCGTGATCTGAACCGGCTTATGCCCCGGCGACAACAGCTCGATCACCAACGGCACACGGCCGCCGGCGATGGCCGGATGCTTAGCGAGCCCGAACAATTCCTGCACGCGGATGGAGACGGTCGGCCCCTGCTCGGCCTCGTAGTCGATCGGCACGGCCGAGCCGGTCGGTGCGGTGAAGTGCGTCGGCGCCTCTTCATCGAGCCGGCGGCGCAGATTCCATGGTACGAGGTTCATGACGGCATCCGACAATTCATCGCCACCGATGGCGCTGCGCGCGGTCTTGTCCATCAGGATCGGTTCGAGCCACTCCGCCGTATTGTGTGCGAGCCCTTCGTCGGAAAGGTCCGGCCATTCGTCGCCTTCCGCTTTGCGCAGAAATTGCACACGAGTGCGGAAGTGCAGCGCCGCCTTGCTCCACGGCAATTTGTCGAGGCCGAGCGACACGATACCCTGGGCCAAGATGCGCGCGGTGTCGGCGTCGGGCGCGACCTGCTTGATCTGCTCGGCCAGCACCAGCGCGCCCAACCGGCGCGTGCGGCGCGCACGCAAAGAGGCCGAACCAGTATCAAAGGAGACCGCGTCGCGGTCTCCAACTTTGTCGGCAAAGCGAGCCTCGATCTCGGCCAATGTGATCGGCGCCGCCAGCACGATGCGGCTCGCCGCCGCGGTGCCGGTGAGCTCGGCCACCGCCAGGAACGGCTCACGTGCCAGCGACGAGGCGGCGTCGACATTGCCACCGCGCCCGTTCGCCAGCAGGAATGCGCCTGAGCCGCCGCCGCGGCTCTTGGCAATGCGGTCGGGATAGGCAAGCGCAAGGATGGTGCCCGGCGACATGTCGCCCTGCCCACGTCCGCCGGCGATGTCGGCCCAGCGCTTTACCATTGCCCGCGCGTCGTCGGCGCGCCGCGAGCGCTCGCGGCGGAATTGATCGAGGCGGTATTCTAGATTGACGTCATCGCCACCGAGGCCGCGCTCGGTGACGAGCACGGCAATCGTTGCCGCCAACGCGCCGGCGCCTTCGGCCGCGGCATCGACCACCATGCGCGCCAGCCGCGGCGGTAACGGCAATTGCCTGAGCTTTCGGCCTTCCTCGGTGATGCGGCCTTGCGCGTCGATGGCGCCAAGCTCCAGAAGCAACGCCCTGGCTTCGTTCAGCGCGGCCTGCGGCGGCGGATCGAGGAAAGCGAGCTTGGAAGGATCGCTCGCGCCCCACTGCGCCAGGTCGAGCACGAAGGACGACAGGTCGGCTGAGAGAATCTCCGGCCGTGTATACGCCTCCAGCGAGCCGGTCTGCGGCTCGTCCCACAGCCGGTAACAGACACCGGGCTCCGTGCGGCCGGCACGGCCGCGGCGCTGATCGGCCGCGGCGCGCGACACGCGCACCGTCTCCAATCGCGCGATGCCGACGTCCGGCTCGTAACGCGGCACCCGCGACAGGCCGCTGTCGATCACGACGCGCACGCCTTCGATGGTCAGCGACGTCTCGGCGATTGACGTGGCCAGGACGACTTTGCGCCGTCCGGCCGGCGCCGGCGATATCGCGCGGTCCTGCTCCCGCATGTCGAGCGCGCCATAGAGCGCGACGATATCGACGTTGGGATCGCGCACGCGCTCCTTGAGCAACGTTTCGGTGCGGCGGATTTCGCCGGCGCCGGGCAGGAACACAAGCGCCGAGCCGGCCTCCGCGCGCAGCGCGCGTTCAACGGCGTCGGCCACCTGATTCTCGATGCGCGCGCGCTGATCGCGGCCGAGATAACGCGTCTCGACCGGATGGGCGCGGCCCTCGCTCTCGACCACCGGCGCGTTGCCCAGGAGCGCTGCCACACGCGCGCCGTCGAGCGTCGCCGACATCACCAAGAGCTTGAGGTCCTCGCGCAGGCCTTGCCGTACGTCGCGCGCCAGCGCCAGGCCGAGATCGGCATCGAGCGAGCGTTCATGGAATTCGTCGAACAGCACCGCGGCGATGCCCTCGAGCGACGGATCGTCCAGCACCAGCCGGGTGAACACGCCTTCGGTGACGACCTCGATGCGCGTGCGCTTGGAAATCTTCGAACCAAACCGCACACGCAGGCCGACGGTGTCGCCGACCTGTTCGTTCAACGTGGACGCCATGCGAGCAGCGGCCGCACGCGCGGCGAGCCTGCGCGGCTCCAGCACCAGTATCTTTTTGTCCTTCGCCCAGGGCTCATCGATCAGCACCAGCGGCACACGCGTGGTCTTGCCGGCGCCGGGCGGCGCCACCAGCACGGCGGCGTTGTTCGCGGCGAGGGCTGCCGTCAGCCCCGATAGCGCGGCGTCGATGGGGAGGGATGTGGAGAAGGTGCGCATCGTTCTCGGCGGTCATCACCCGCAAAAGCGGGTGATCCAGTAATCACAAGCGCCGGTCGTAAACGCAATCCCGACGTTTACTGGATGTCCGCCTTCATGGGCGTGACAGCAGAGGCAGCGGCTCGCCGGACTACTGCTTCCTCGCCCTTCCCACGCTCTCATAGGCAAAGCCGTGGCGGGCTGCCTCCTCCGGCCGGTAGACGTTGCGCAGGTCGACCAGCACCGGCCTCTCCATGATCTTCTTCAGCCGCGCGAAATCGAGCGCGCGGAATTGCTCCCATTCGGTGACGATCACCAGCGCGGAAGTACCTTCGGCGCAGTCGTAAGCATCCTTGCAGAAGGTCACGTTGGAGACCATGGGCTTGGCCTGCTCCATGCCTTCGGGATCGTAAGCGCGCACCTTGGCGCCCATGTCCTGCAGCGCCGTAATCAGCGGCAGCGAAGGCGCGTCGCGCATGTCATCGGTGTTGGGTTTGAAGGTGAGGCCCAGCAGCGCAATCGACTTGCCGCGCACCTCACCGTTGAGTGCCGCCGATACCTTGCGGGCCATCGCGCGCTTGCGCGCATCGTTGACAGCCACCACCGCCTCGACGATGCGCAAGGGCGCCGCGTTGTCCTGGCCGGTCTTCAGCAGGGCGAGCGTGTCCTTGGGAAAGCACGAGCCGCCATAGCCGGGACCGGCATGCAGGAATTTCGAGCCAATGCGGTTGTCGAGCCCGATGCCGCGCGCGATCTCCTGCACGTCGGCGCCGACTTTCTCGGCCAGATCCGCGATCTCGTTGATGAAGGTGATCTTGGTCGCGAGAAAGGCGTTGGCCGCGTATTTGATGAGCTCCGCCGTACGCCGATCAGTGAACAGGATCGGGGATCGGTTGAGATAAAGCGGGCGATAAAGGTCGTTCATCACCTCACGCGCGCGCGAATTGTCGGTGCCGACAACGATACGATCGGGATGCTTGAAATCCTGGATGGCGGCGCCTTCGCGCAGGAATTCCGGATTCGACACGACGGCGCAATCCGCCCCCGGGCGCGTCTCGCCGATGATGCGCTCGACCTCGTCGCCGGTGCCGACCGGTACCGTCGATTTGGTGATCACCACCGTGAAGCCTTCGAGCGCGGCGGCGATCTCGCGGGCCGCATCGAACACATAAGTGAGGTCGGCGTGACCGTCGCCGCGCCGCGAGGGGGTGCCGACCGCGATGAAAACCGCGTCGGCGGCGGCGACTGCCGGCTTGAGATCGGTGGTGAATTTCAGCCGCCCGGCGCGCGCATTCGTCGCCACCAGATTGTCGAGCCCCGGTTCGAAGATCGGTATCTCGCCGCGCTCGAGGGCTTCGATCTTGCCCTTGTCCTTGTCGACGCAGACGACCTCATGACCGAAGTCCGCAAAGCAGGCCCCGGAAACGAGGCCGACATAGCCAGTGCCAATCATGGCAACGCGCATGGGAAATTCCGTTGCTGGGATGGTTAACCGTTTAGAATCGGCCCTCAGGGGTCATTAGCAGAGCCGGTCCGGGGAGGCGAGAGGTAGCGCGCAACCGTGAAGATTCTTCGGTCGCGTAAAGAGGATTGAAACTGGTTTTTGTCACATTCGTTCCATGGCGTCGGCGTCGCATACCAAAGATGCAGGAATGAGCGGGCAAGGCCGAGAGCGGGTCGACTGGGTCGACTACGCCAAGGGCTTCTGCATCGTCTTCGTGGTGATGATGCATTCGACGCTGGGCGTGGAGGCCGCCGCCGGCAAGACCGGCTGGCTGCACCCGCTGGTGGAATTCGCCCGCCCATTCCGCATGCCCGACTTCTTCATGATCTCCGGCCTGTTCCTAGCGCAGGTGATCGACCGCCCCTGGCGCCAGTATCTCGACCGCAAAGTCGTGCACTTCGCATATTTCTATGTGCTGTGGATGACGATCCAGTTCGCCTTCAAAGCACCCGGGATGGCCGCCAATCTGGGCTTTGCTGAGGTGATCCGACTCTATCTTTTGTCGTTCATAGACCCCTTTGGCACGCTGTGGTTCATCTACCTGCTGCCGATCTTCTTCGTCGTGGTGAAGCTCGCGCGGCCGGTGCCGGTGTGGCTGATCTGGGGCGTCGGTGCCGCGCTGGAGATCGCCCATCTCGAGACCGGCTGGATGGTGATCGACGAGTTCGCCAACCGTTTCGTCTATTTCTACACCGGCTACATCTTCGCCTCGCACATCTTTGTCTTCACGGCGCGCGCTCAAGCGCGGCCGGCGCTCGCGCTTGCCGGGCTCGCCGTGTGGGCTGTGGTCAACGGGGCCGCAGTCGCCGCCGGGATCGCGCCCCTGCCTTACATTTCGCTCGCGCTCGGTCTCGTGGGCGCCGGCGCCGTGGTGTCTGCTGCTGCGCTGATGGCGAAGAGCGACGTATTCATGCCGCTGCGCTATTGCGGGCGCAATTCGATCGTCGTCTATCTCGCCTTCTTCCTGCCGATGGCGATATCGCGCGAGGTGCTGATCCGCACTGGCCTGTTCGACGTCGGCACCATGTCGGCGCTGGTGACCACGGCCGGCGTCATCGGCGCGCTGGCGCTGTTCTGGGCCGTGCGCGGCACGCCCGCGAATTTCTTGTTCGAGCGGCCGGCCTGGTTCCACCTCGCCCCGCCCAAGTCCAAGCCCGCGCTGCAGGCGGCGGAATAAGTCCACAGGCGCCGCGAACGCATTGATTCAACGACGGCAACGGCCCACATTCGGGGCCATGCCGACAACGCCCAAGACCAAAGCCCCCACGCCAGCGCCCGCGAAAGCTGCGCCCGCCAATCCCGCCGCGCGTCCTCTCAAGAAGGGTGACCACCTCTTCCTGGTGGACGGCTCCGGCTACATCTTCCGCGCCTACCACGCGCTGCCGCCGCTCACCCGCAAATCAGACGGCCTGCAGGTCAATGCGGTGCTCGGCTTCTGCAACATGCTGTGGAAGCTTCTGGCCGAAATGAAGCCGGAGGAAAAGCCGACGCATCTCGCCGTCGTCTTCGACAAGTCCGAGAAGACCTTCCGCACCGATTTCTATCCCGAGTACAAGGCACACCGGCCGGAAGCGCCGGACGACCTGCGCCCGCAGTTTCCGCTGATCCGCAACGCCGTGCGCGCCTTCGAGATTCCCTGCCTGGAGCAGGCCGGCTACGAGGCCGACGATCTCATCGCCACTTATGCGCGGCTCGCCTGCGAGGCGAAAGCGACTACCACCATCGTGTCTTCCGACAAGGACCTGATGCAGCTCGTCGGGCCGACCGTCGTAATGTACGACACGATGAAGGACAAGCGCATCGGTCATGACGAGGTGATCGAGAAATTCGGCGTGCCACCGGAGAAAGTCATCGAGGTGCAGGCGCTGATCGGCGATTCCAGCGACAACGTGCCGGGCGTACCCGGCATCGGCGTGAAGACCGCCGCGCAATTGATCGGCGAATACGGTGATCTGGAAACGCTTCTGAAGCGCGCCTCCGAGATCAAGCAGGACAAGCGCCGGCAGACGCTGATCGACAATGCCGAGCTCGCGCGCATCTCCAAACGGCTGGTCACGCTCGATCCCAATGTGCCGCTCGATGTGCCGGTCGATGAGCTCGCCGTGCATCAGCCCGACTACAAACGGCTCATCGCGTTTCTGAAAGCGATGGAGTTCACCACCATCACCCGCCGCATCGCCGAGAAGACCGGCATCGACGCAAGCCAGATCGAGGCGGACGGCGCGCTCGCCTCGACGAACGCGAAATCCGCCGATCAATCCGCCGCCACACCGGCGCAGGCCGGCCGCACCGGTGGCCAGGGCCAGCTTGCGCTCGATGCACCGCCGCCGCGCGTCGCTCAGGGGGCCGCCTCGGGACTTTTTACGCCCATTTCGCTGTCGGAGCGGCGGATCGAGGCCCTGCGCACCGCCAAGTTCGATCCCGCCAAGTACCAGACTATCGACACGCTCGACCGGCTGAAGCAGTGGATCGCGCGCGCCTACGATACCGGCGTCATGGTGATCAAGACCGAAACCAACATACTCGATCCGATGCAGGCCGCGCTCTGCGGCCTGGCGCTGGCGGTGGGGCCGAATGAAGCCGCGTATCTGCCGCTCGGCCACCGCGAAGCGAGCGACAATGAAGCCTCCGGCCTTTTCGCGGCAAAGCTTTGCGATGGACAGGTCCCCGAGCGCGCCGCGCTCGACGCACTGAAGGCCATTCTGGAAGACGGTAGTGTCACCAAGATCGGCCATGACGTGAAACGGGACTGGCTCGTGCTGGCCTGCCGCGGCATCAACATCGGCGTGGTCGATGACACGATGCTGATGTCCTATGTGCTCGACGCCGGCAAAGGCGCGCATGACATGGACTCAGTCGCGACCCGCTATTTCGGCCGCAGTCCGTCGCGCTTCAACGACGTGAAGAACAAGGACAAGGCGTTGTTCACGCCGGAAGCGACGCCGATCGCGCGCGCCGCGGCCTATGTTGCGGAAGATGCCGACGCCTCGCTCAGACTCTGGCAGGCACTCAAGCCGCGCATGGCGGCCGAACGTGTTGTGAGCGTCTACGAGACCTTGGAGCGGCCGATGCCGCGCGTGCTCGCGCACATGGAGCACCGCGGCATCTCGATCGATCGTGCGGTGTTGGCGCGGCTGTCCAACGATTTCGGCCAGAAGCAGGCCGCACTGGAGCAGGAGATCAACACCATCGCTGGCACGCCGGTGAATGTTGGCAGCCCGAAACAACTCGGCGATATTCTGTTCGGCAAGATGGGCCTGCCCGGTGGCAGCAAGACCAAGACCGGACAATGGTCCACGACCGCGCGCGAATTGGAAGAGTTGGCCGAGCAGGGACACGAACTGCCGCGCAAGATCCTCGACTGGCGGCAGGTGTCGAAGCTGCGCTCGACCTACACCGAGGCGCTGCCGAACTACGTCAATCCGAACACCCATCGCGTGCACACGAGCTACGCGCTCGCCGCGACCAGCACGGGCCGCCTCTCATCCTCCGAGCCGAACCTGCAGAACATCCCGGTTCGCACCGAGGACGGCCGCAAGATCCGCAAGGCTTTCGTTGCCGTGCCGGGCATGAAGCTCGTCTCCGCCGACTATTCGCAGATCGAGTTGCGCCTGTTGGCCGAAGTCGCCGAGGTGCCGGCGCTGCGCAAGGCGTTCCAAGACGGCGTCGACATTCACGCGATGACGGCCTCGGAAATGTTCGGCGTGCCGATCAAGGGCATGCCGGCCGACGTGCGGCGCCGCGCCAAGGCCATCAACTTCGGCATCATCTACGGCATTTCGGCGTTCGGTCTTGCCAACCAACTCGGCATCGAACGCAACGAGGCGGGCGAGTACATCAAGAAGTATTTCGAGCGCTTCCCGGGCATCCGCGCCTACATGGACGAGACGCGCGATTACTGCCGCGAGCACGGCTATGTGCTTACGCTGTTCGGCCGCAAGTGCCACTATCCGGACATCAAGGCGTCGAACCCGTCGATCCGCGCCTTCAACGAGCGCGCGGCGATCAACGCCCGCCTGCAAGGCTCGGCTGCCGACATCATCCGCCGCGCCATGATCCGCATTGAGCCGGAGCTTCAAGTCGCCAAGCTGAACGCGAAGATGCTGCTGCAGGTGCATGACGAGCTGATCTTCGAGGTCCCCGAGAAAGAGGTGAAGGACACGATTGCGATCGTGAAGGATGTGATGGAAGGCGCGCCGCATCCCGCGGTCGCGCTCAACGTGCCTTTGCAGGTCGACGCCCGCGCCGCCGACAACTGGGACGAGGCGCATTGATGCCTTCCGGCACTACCCTCCTCGCCTTTGCCGCCGTAGCGTTGGCGATGGTGCTGACGCCCGGGCCGAACATGATCTACCTGATCTCGCGCTCGATCACGCAAGGCTACGGCGCCGGGCTGATCTCGCTCGCGGGCGTCGCGCTCGGCTTCGTCTTCTACATGTTGTGCGCCGCCTTCGGCATCACCGCGCTGGTGTTCGCGGTGCCTTATGCCTATGACGCACTACGTTTCGCCGGCGCCGCCTATCTCGCGTGGCTCGCCTGGCAGGCGCTCAAGCCAGGCGGGCGTTCGCCCTTCCAGGTGCATAAGCTGCCGGTCGACAGCCCGCGCCGCCTCTTTGCGATGGGCTTCCTCACCAATTTGCTCAATCCGAAGATTGCGATGCTCTATCTCGCGCTCTTGCCGCAATTCATCGATCCGGCACAGAGCGTGCTCGCGCAATCGGTGGTGCTCGGCGGCGTGCAAATCGCCATCAGCGTCAGCGTGAATGCGATGATCGCGCTGGCCGCCGGCTCGATCGCCGCGTTTCTGGCGGCACGGCCGTTCTGGCTGCTGGCGCAGCGCTGGCTGATGGGCACGGTGCTCGGCGCGCTGGCGCTGCGCATGGCGTTGGAAAGTCGCCGCTCCTGAGATTCCGTTACCTCGCCTCTCTCAGGAACGCCTGAAACGTTGGATTGGCCTGCAAAGCCTCGCCGCCCGCGCGGCGCAACTCGTCCACTGTGTCGGCCGGCAACGTGAAAGAGGTCGGCACCGCGTTGAGCCGCTTGAACCGCTCGGCATCGAACTGGTCGAACGACACGCGCCCGATAATGAATTTGATGTCGCGGCAATTCCATGGGCCTCCGCGGCCGCGCAGCTTCGCCACCTCGGCGGCTTTCAGGCCGCAACGCCAGCGCACCAGTTCCTCGCGCCAGTTCTTCATGCTGGCCTCGAAGGCGGCGTAGCTCGACCGCGTGTTGGCATCGATAGTGGCATCGACCACCGCCGAGATGAGCTCCTTGCCGGTCGGGCCTTCCACGGTCTGCGCCCAGTCGCCTGATGGCCCACGCCCGGAATCTACCACCAGGAACAAGAGGCGCCGCATGTTGACGGCTTCGCGCGGCTGCAGCGGACCGTAAGGCATGCCGGACAGCCCGAGCGCGATGGTGATGCCGCTCAAGCCGTAATTGTCGACCAACCCGCCGTCGAGCAGCTTGACGTATTTGACGCCGCCCGTACGCGCCCGCAACAGCGATTGTGCGTAAGCGTGCACCAGCGGCGATCCGGTCGGGTTGTTGGCCGCGCGTTCGATCTCAGACGGCAACGGCGTTTGACACCGATCGGGAAAGGCCTCGACGACGATCGGCGCAAAGGCGCCCGGGACCGCCGCCGAAGCGGCCACGCCGGCCGCCACAGGATATTTGTTGAGGTCGCTGCATAGCGCGAGAAAGGTCGCCGGCGTGAACAGGAACGGCGTGCGGCTGTAGATGTCGGTGGCATTGATCAAGGTAATCGGCCGGCCGCGCGCGATCAGATCGCCGAAGGTCGCGCCGTGATACAGATGCGCGTTCAGCCAGTCGCGCAGCCGGTCGTCGGTGTTGGCTCCGCCACCGAGCGCGCGGCCGATGTTCACCAGACTGACGTCGGTGCGCAGTTGCGCCATCAGATCCTGGGTCAGGAAATGCTCGCGGAAATCGGCGAGTGCCGGCCGGCCCTTCAATCCGAAGTAGGAGGCGGTGATGGCGCCGCCCGAAACGCCTGACACCATGCCGACATGGTCAAGCAGGTCGCGGCCGCCGCCGGGAGACGGCGTACGACCCAATTGCTCGAGCACGCCGAAGGAGAAGGCGGCCGCGCGCGTGCCGCCGCCGGAGAATGAGAGCGCGACCACATTGCCTTCGCTCAGTGCCTGCCGCGGACCGCCCTGCGTCTCAGCCGCGGCGGCGCGGGTGATGATGGCAGAAAGCGGATTCGCCGAAGGCTCATTGAGCGGCAGATTGTGCACGGTGCCGCAGCCGGCGAGGCCGACCGCCGCAACGATCGCTAAAAGCAAGCCACGAGTTCGCATTCAACGCCATGTGAGCCGGACCGCCACGGACGTGGAGGGAAATCCGGCCAACCCCGTGCCTATGCTATAGCCCGGTGCTGCGGTCGTCACCAGTTGCAGGTGCGACTCAAAATCTTCAGGCGGTCGTCACTTTCGCCGCGGCCTACGCCGGCTCTTGCTGCGCTTTGCTGTCGTGGATTTACGCGCGGGTTTCGCTTGTCTACCGGGCAGCACCGCGATGGCTTCGATCTCGAACAGCCCGCCCGGCCGCGCCAGCTGTGAGATCGCAACCGTGGTCGATGCCGGTGGCGCCTTGGTGTTGAGAAAGCTGTCGCGCACCTCGCGGAAAATGCCGATGTGCGACATATCGACGAGATAGTTGTTGATCTTCACCACGTCGCCGAAGCCCGCGCCCACCGCCTTGAGCGCCAAGCCGAGATTCTCGAATGCCTTGGTGCATTGGGCACGGAAATCGCCGGGCGCACCGACGAGCTTGTTGTCAAGATCGAGCCCGAGTTGGCCGGCGAGATAGATCGTCCGGGCAGGGCCGGTCGTCTCGACCACATAGCTGTAGCCCGGCGGCGGCGCGAGTGTCTTCGGATTGAGAAAGCGCACCTGCTTGGCCATCGTCTCCCCCATGTTTGGACCGTCGGATAATGCCATTGCGACCGACGGACGCAAACGGAGGCGATTGCTGACGCAGGGCAGCCCTGATAGTCAGCCTAGATGACCTCATGCCGCTCTCGCGCCTGGCTGCTGGCCATTCCAGCACTCATCCTTGTTCCGCAGG